>ERZ1066123.16-NODE-16-length-219416-cov-14.637921_pt1 | contig 219416 bp, 231 predicted proteins | sample MGYA00382770_ERZ1066123 | MGnify/ENA primary metagenome ERZ1066123 (study PRJEB33369, sample SAMEA5778353) | biofilm metagenome | biome: Industrial cooling water; feature: Water cooling tower basin; material: Biofilm | place: United Arab Emirates | collected...
CGTTATAGCTGGTCTCGCCCAGAACCACGATCGCCTCGCCCTCGACGAGGGCGCTGAGCCCGTGCCATTCCCCGGTCCGGACGCCCGCCTTGACCCGCAGGGTCGAGGCCGTCGCCTCCTCGGGCAGACCGGCCTGGTCGACCAGCTCGAGGCGGTAGCGCAGATCGGCATAGGGCGTGACCGGCGCGGGCGCGGCCGCGCCTTCGGCCTGGGCCGCAGCACCGGTGAGAGCGAGGGTGAGGGCAAACCCGGCAAGAACGGGCGCGGTGCGGTGTTTCGTTTGATTCATTTCCGCCGAATGCGCGCGCAGACACCGCGTGTAATTGATTCATGTCAATGTTTCCCGGTCGTCTTGCTTCTAGCACCGATGCATGGACTTCGACGTCTTCACCCTGGCCCGTGTCCTGCACGTGGTTTCGATTGTCGGCTGGATCGGCGGGGTATGGTTTGTCACCTGGGTGGTCATGCCCGCCCTGACCCGCACCGAACCGCCCGATGCGCGGCTGGCGGCGTTCCACCGCATCGAGCAGGGATTCGCGCCCCAGGCGCGGCTGTGGGTGCTGCTCGCCGGCGCGAGCGGTTTCTGGATGACCCACGAGGCCGGCCTGTGGAGCCGGTTTGCCGATCCCGCCATGTGGTGGATGCACGCCATGGTCGGCCTGTGGGCGGCCTTCGCGGTGATGCTGTTCGTTGCCGAACCGCTGTTCCTGCACCGCCGCATGGCCCGCTCGACTTCGCCCGCTGCAGACTTCGCCCGCATGGTCGCCCTCCACCGGATGTTGTCGCTGGCAGCCCTGGGAACGGTGCTTGGTGCCATGGCCGGCGCGCACGGGTTGATCTAGCGATGGGTATCCTGTTCGCCGCACCGCACCGACTGCCCTTTCTCACCGGCTGCATGGGGCTCGCTGCCATGGCGCTGTGGTGGCCGGTGCGGCTGGCCGCGATCCATCTTGGCTGGCCCGAGCCCCCGGCGGGCAACCTTCCGCCCGCACTGCTCCATGCCCCGGCGCTGCTCCTGCTGGTCTACCCCGCGTTCATCTTCGGTTTCCTGCTGACCGTGTTCCCGAGGTGGATGGGGCAGGCCGATCTCGCGGCGCGCCGCCACGGCCCGGTGTCCGCCGGGCTGGCGGCGGGAATGGCCCTGGCCGCGAGCGGGATGTGGAGCGGCAGCGACCCGCTGGTGATGGCCGGCTTCGTCGCGTCCGGCCTCGCCTGGGCACTGGGGCTTGCCATGCTCGCCGCCGTGCTGGGCGAGAGCCGCCGGGCGGGCGGCCCCGCCTGCTGGCACGCTTGGTCCGCCTGGGCAGCGCTGGTGGTCGGGCTGGCCGCGCTCGTGCTGGTGACGGCATTCCTGGCAGGCGGCGACTCCCGGCTGCTGCGCTGGGGCAACACGCTGGCGCTGGGCGGCTTCGTCCTGCCGGTCTTCCTCACCGTCGCTCACCGCATGGTGCCCTTCTTCGCCGGCAACGTGGTGCAGGGCTATGCGCGGTGGCGGCCTGACTGGCTGCTGGCCGCGCTGTGGGGCCTGCTGGTGACGCGAGTGGCGGGCGAGCTGGCATTGCTGCCACTGCTCGCCGGCATCGCCGACGCGTTTCTGGCGGGCCTGACCGCGCTGATGGCGTGGAAGTGGTGGCCGCGCGGTCCGGCACCGGGGCTGCTGAAGGTGCTCATCTGGGGGTTTGCCTGGGCACCGGCGGGGTTCGCACTCGCCGCCCTTGCGGCCGCAGGTGTGCCGCTTGGCCTCGCCCCGGTCCACGCGCTCGCGCTGGGGTTTGCCGCGAGCCTGCTGGTGGGCATGGTCACGCGCGTGACCCAGGGGCATTCGGGTCGCCCGCTCGCGATGGCCCCGCTCGCCTGGCTTGCCTTCGCCGCCGTGCAGCTGGCGGCGATGCTGCGGATCGTCGCCGCGCTGCGTCACGAGAACGGGATGCTGCTGGTCCTCGCTGCGGCCCTGTTCGCCGCCGGGCTGCTGCCATGGCTGGCCCGCAGCACACGCATCTATCTGCGACCGCGTATCGACGGCCGCCCCGGCTAGGAACACGACAATGACCCAACAGCCCGCTCTCACGCCCCCTCTCACGCCGGGCGAGGCGCTCGAGCTGCTCCGCGAGGGCAACCGCCGCTTCCTCGACGACACCACCTATCAGCCGGCCATGGACCGGAGCCGGCGGCTCGAACTGGCCGCGGCGCAGCGGCCGTTTGCGGCCTACCTCAGCTGTTCCGATTCGCGTGTCCCGCCCGAGCTGCTGTTCGAGCGCGGGCTGGGCGAGCTATTCATCATCCGCAACGCCGGCAACACCCTGTGCGCCACCGCGCTGGGCAGCCTCGAGTTCGCCGTCACCCACCTCCAGGTGCCGCTGATCGTGGTCATGGGCCACGAGGCGTGCGGCGCGATAAAGGCGGCTGTCTCGGTCGCACGGGGGGAGAAGGCCTACAGCGGCAACGTGTCCAAGGTGCTGCAATCGCTGCTCCCGGCAGTGCTGGAGACCGACCCCTGGGCACCGGACCTGTGCAATGCGGCGGCGCTGTGCAACGTGCGGAAGGTGGTGCGGGAACTGCGCGAGGAGGCCTCCCCGGCACTGCTGGACCCGCAGGCGGCCGGGCGGCTGCTGGTCGTTGGCGCCTATTACCACCTCGACACCGGCCGGGTCGACTTCCTGGAGTGAGCCTGCGCCGGGCAGGCCCCGCGCGCCGGGCGGGCCACCCGGAACGGTTCACCACCGCGCGTTTCAACCTGGAAATCTGGAGCGGGCGAAGGGATTCGAACCCTCGACCCCAACCTTGGCAAGGTTGTGCTCTACCCCTGAGCTACGCCCGCTCGCTGGCGTCGACGGCGCGGATCGCTGCCGTCGGGAGGCGCGCGATTAGCAGCGGGCAGGGGGGCTCGCAAGGGGAAAATGCGGCCGCGCCAAGCCCCTTCACAAACGCGCACAAAGGCCCACATTGGCCCCGCAGCGAATCCCGGCCCATTGCGGCGCGAACAACCGAGCAGGAGCACACCTTGGCAAGCATGGGCCTGAGCCTCGACGAACAGAAGGCCGTCGACCGGTTTCGCAAGACCGTGGTCGAACCCTCGATGACGCAGCTGGTCGTGCTCGATTTCTGGGCCGAATGGTGCGGGCCATGCAAGGCGCTCGCCCCGGTGCTGGAAAAGGTCTGCGGCGAGTATGCCGACCGGGGGGTAATCCTGGCCAAAGTCAACGTCGACGAGGACCAGTTCATCGCCGCGCAGTTCCAGGTCCGCTCGATCCCGACCGTCTATGCCATGTTCCAGGGGCAGCCGGTCGCCGACCTGACCAGTGCCCGCAGCGAAAGCCAGCTGCGCCAGGCGCTCGACCAGATCCTCGCGCAGCTGCCTGTTCAGCCAGGCGGCGATGCCGGCGAGCAGGACCAGGACGTGTCGCAGTTCGTGGCCATGGGCGAGGCCGTGCTGGCGGAAGGCGACGGCCAGCGCGCGGCGACGATCTTTGCCCAGGTGGTGGAGATGGCCCCGGAGAACGCGGATGCCCATGCCGGGCTGATCAGGGCCCTGATCGCGGCAGGCGAGGTGGAGCAGGCGCGGCAGGTGCACGACGCGCTCCCGGCCGCGCTGCAGGCCGACCCTGCGATACAGCCGGCGAAGGCCGCGCTCGAGCTTGCCTCCACCCGGGTGGACGAGGGTGAGCTGGCCACGCTGCGCGCAAAGGCAGCGGAAAGCCCGGAAGACATGGACAGTCAGCTTGCCTTCGCGGAAGCGGCCTATGCCGCGGGCGCGCGCGACGAGGCGGCCGACACGCTGCTGCAGATGGTGGCAACCGATCGCGAATGGAACGAGGGTGCGGCGCGGGCCAAGCTGCTGCAGATCTTCGAGGCGGTCGGGCTGGAGGACGAATGGGTGGTCGCGACCCGGCGCAGGCTGTCGCGCGTGCTGTTCGGCTGAACGGATGGCGCTCCGCATCGCCATCTTCCCGCTGACCGGCGCGATCCTCTACCCCGGCCTGCACTTGCCGCTGCACATCTTCGAACCCCGCTACCGGGCGATGATCAGCGATGCGCTCGCCCGCGACCGGCGGATCGGGATGATCCAGCCGCAGCGCTCCGAAGAAGGCGCGCCGCTCTACCGGATCGGCTGTCTGGGACGGATCGGCGAGGTGGAGATGCTCGGGGACGGGCGGTACAATGTCATCCTCGAAGGGGAGAGCCGGTTCCGGGTGCTGCGCGAACTGGAGACGACAACGCCGTTTCGCAAGGTCGAGGCGGAACTCCTGCCCGACGATCCCGACGAGGCGCTCTCGCCGATCGAGCGCGCCGGGTTCGAGCACGAGGCGCGCCGCTTCGCCGATGCGCAGGGCTACAAGGTCGACTGGGATTCAGTCGAACGGCTGGACGACCAGACGCTGATCAACGGGGTCTCGCAGATCGCGCCGTTCGATGCGGCGGCGAAACAGGCCCTGCTCGAGGCAGGGAACCTCGGGGCCCGGTGCGAGCTGCTGGTGCAGCTGATGCAGTTCTTCGGCCGCCGCGACGGCGACGAGGAGATCATCACCCTGCAATAGAGGTGCCACGGCTGGCGGGCGTGGCGGCGAGGCGCTTGCGCCAGGCCGCGCGTTCCGCAATCTCTTCGCCGGCAACAAGACCAGCGGGAGGACCGGCCATGAAGACAGCGATCACCGAGATGTTCGGCATCGAACACCCGATCATCCAGGGCGGGATGCACTATGTTGGCTTCGCGGAACTGGCGGCAGCGGTGTCCAACGCCGGCGGGCTGGGGATCATCACCGGGCTGACCCAGGGGACCCCGGAGAAGCTCGCCAACGAGATCGCCCGGTGCAGGGAAATGACCGACAAGCCGTTCGGAGTGAACCTGACCTTCCTCCCCAGCCTGACGCCGCCCGATTACCCGGGCCTGGTCAAGGCAATCATCCAGGGCGGGGTCAAGGTGGTGGAGACCGCCGGCCGCAACCCGGCGCAGGTCCTTCCGGCGCTGAAGGATGCCGGCATCAAGGTGATCCACAAGTGCACCAGCGTGCGCCACAGCCTCAAGGCGCAGGAGATCGGCTGTGACGCGGTCAGCGTCGACGGATTCGAGTGCGGCGGCCACCCGGGCGAGGACGACGTGCCCAATTTCATCCTCCTGCCCCGCGCGGCGGACGAGCTCGAGATCCCGTTCGTCTCCAGCGGCGGCATGGCTGACGGGCGCAGCCTGGTCGCCAGCCTGGCGCTGGGCGCGGAAGGGATGAACATGGGCACGCGCTTCATCGCCACCAAAGAGGCGCCCGTGCACGAGAACGTGAAGAAGGCGATTGTCGCGGCGAGCGAGCTCGACACCCGCCTGGTCATGCGCCCCTTGCGCAACACCGAACGGGTGATGACCAATTCCGCAGTCGAGGATCTGCTGCGGATCGAACGGGAAAAGGGCGACGCCCTGCGGTTCGAGGACATCGTCGAGCAGGTCGCCGGTGTCTACCCGCGGATCATGCTGGAAGGGGACATGGATGCAGGCGCCTGGAGCTGCGGCATGGTCGCCGGCCTGATCCACGATGTTCCGACCTGCCAGGAGCTGATCGACCGGATCATGGGCGAGGCGGAAGCGATCATCCGCACCCGCCTGGCCGGGATGCTGGCAGGCTGACGCCGCCGGCGTGTCGCCGGTTAACCCTCGGCCTTGCGATAGGGCACGAAGTCCTCCAGCATCACCACGCCGGTGAAGAAATTGCCCTGCCGGTCGTGGGTGGTCACGTTGTCCAGCCGGCACAGCTGCGAGGCGCTGCCGAACTTGCGGATGACCAGGTAATCGTCATCGTCCAGACCCTCAGGATGACGGGTGCGGTTGACCCACAGCGTCCGGCCGTCGCGGTACACCAGCGCGGTGCCGTCAACGATGGTCAGATTGCCGCCGCCCATGGTGTTGATGCACCGCTCCGGTTCGCCGGCCACGCGGCCTTCGAGCATCTTGGCGAGCTGCTGCTCGCCCTTGCTCGGGGCGGACGCCTGCTCCTCGGCGCTCGCCGGGATGGCCATGAGCGCAAGAGCGGCAAACGGCATCAGCATTTTCATCGGTCAGCCTCCACTAGCACGTCCGTAGGCGCTTATCAGGGCGAGCGTGAACGGCACCTGAGCGGCGCCGGGGCCGAGCTCGACAGCTCCGGATCAGTCCTGCGGCACGGCGAAGGTGCCTGAAACGCGGCCGCTTCCGGTCGGCGACGATTCTCCCGCGACTCCGGAGGAACCGCTCGCCCGGCCGTCGACGCTCGACACGCCGCTCCTCAAGTCGATCACCAGCCGGCCGCCGTTGAGCGTGTCGCCGCCGCGGCGCAGCCGGACATCGCCGGCCAGAGTGATGATCCGCCGGTTGAAATCGTAGACCGCGACATCGCCGCTGGCGGCCTCGTCGCCGCGTGTCACCTGCACCCCGCCGGTCGCGATGATCCGCTGGATACTGAGCGTACCGGTGTCGGAATAGCTGACGACCATGCGCGCCGCCCTGACAGTCAGCCCAGCCTGCTCGAGCACGACTCCGCCCGACAGCACGACCCGGTTCTGCCGGTCCTGCAGTTCGATCCGGTCGGCTGCATAAGTGACCGGCGCATTGGAATTGTGCCCGGCGATCGCCTGGGCACCTGCCTGGATCCCTGCGAACAGCATCACCCCGGCGGCGAACCCGGCGATGCCCCACTTGGGCGCTTGTTTCCAGCGACGGTTCATTGCGGCATCCTCAGTTTACCCGGCACCATGCGCAGGCGTGCCCGACCGTCAAGCACGATCGTCCGGGCCGACAGGTCGGCCACCAGGCTGTCGGCGGAGAACGTCCCGGCCGGGATTGCGCCCTCCACGCCGTCTTCGCCCGCCATGCGTTTGGCCTCCAAGTCGATCCACACGCCGCGCGCCACCATGTTGTAGCCGTCGGCGGCGGTCAGCCGGACCGGGCCGAACACGCGCATGACCTCCTCCTCGATCGAGTAGGCCCCCGATTCGGCGGTCAGGCGCGCCGGGCCTTCGCGCAGCATGATCCGGGCGACGAGGTCGGTCATCCGCACCACGCCTTCGCGGCTGGACCGCTGCACCGCCTCGCCCGCGTTGAGCGAAAAGGGCCGGCCCTGGTTGTCCTGCCCGCGGTAGAGCGCGTTGGCGACCGCCAGCCGCTCGTCGATCAGGGCGACCTTGTTGCGATCGAGCAGGAAGCTGACCTCGCCCCGCGGCGAGAGCGGCGTGATGACCATCAGCGCGGCAATCAGGCCGACCCCCATGGGCAGCGCCCGGGCGAGGAAGCCGATCAGCCGGTCGTGCGAGCCGCCGGGCGCGGCGAAGTGGCGGCGCGTGCTGCGCAGCGCCCTCGCCTGTTCGGTCTCGACATGGTCCTCGGTCAGCATGGTCCGTCAGTGCCAGGCGCCACCTTACATGTGGCTGAAGATATCGTGCTCCGCCCAGCCGGCGAGGTCGAGCCGCGCGCGGGCTGGCAGGAAGTCGAACGCCGCACGGGCCAGATCGCTCCGCTTCTCGCGCGCCAGCCGCTCGACCAGGATGGCATGGAGCCGGTGGAGATAGCGCACGTCGCTGGCGGCATAGTCGCGCTGGGCCTCGCTGATCACGGGCGCGCCCCAGTCGCTCGATTGCTGCTGCTTGGAAAGGCTTTCGCCCAGCAGTTCCTCGACCAGGTTCTTGAGGCCGTGCCGGTCGGTATAGGTGCGGGTCAGCTTGCTGGCGATCTTGGTGCAGAACACCGGCGCGGCAGTCACGCCGAGATAGTGCTCGATCGCGGCAAGGTCGAAGCGGGCGAAGTGGAACAGCTTGAGCCGCGCCGGATCGGCGAGAACGCTGCGCAGGTTCGGCGCGGCGAAGTCGCTGCCGACCGCGAACCGCACCAGGTGCTCGTCGCCCTGGCCGTCGCTGATCTGGACCAGGCAGAGCCGGTCGCGCGGGGTCACTAGCCCCATGGTCTCGGTATCGACCGCCACTGGCCCGTCAGCGAGCACGCCGGCGGGCAGGTCTTCTTCGTGGAAATGGACTGCCATAAGCCTGCGGCCTTAGGCGCATTGGGCCGGGAGGGAAAGGGCCGCTAGAGGACCTCAGGTCAACCGGGCGAAGTTCGCCACGCCGGGCGCAGGTCCGCGCGGCTCCTGCGCCGGCCCGGTCGCGCTCCCTTCCATCGGCCCGGCCAGCTGCCCGGCCAGCGCGCCGACCGCCTCCAGCTTTTCGGGAGCGATGCGGTAGAACACCAGCTTGGCATCCTTGCGGGTCATGACCAGCCCGGCGCTGCGCAGCACGGCAAGCTGCTGCGACAGCGTCGGCTGCCCGATCCCCGCCCGCTCGTCGATGTCGCCCACGTTCCGTTCCGCCCCCGCGAGCGCGCGCAGGATGCGCAGCCGCACGGGATGAGCCAGCGCCTTGAGCGCCTCGACCAGATCGTCTTCGCTCATGCGCACCCGGTCCCTTCGGCCTCGCTCAGGAACCACCCGGACGGGTCGCTGGCGGCAAAGACATCATCGAGCCGGGCGCTCGGCTGGCGGAGCAGGTTCTGGCCCGGCTGCCAGTTCGCCGGCGCCAGCACCGGGCCGGCGTCGATCGCCTGGAGCGCGTCCAGCGTCCGCAGCATCTCCGGAGTCGAACGTCCGACGCTCGCCGGATAGCAGGTCATCGCCCGGACCAGTCCCTGGGGATCGATGAAGAACGTGCTGCGGACGGTGGCGCTGTCACGGTCCTGCGGCGACACCATGCCATAGGCCCGCCCGATCACCAGCGTCGGATCCTCGACAATCGGAAACCGCACCTCGAGGCCGAAGCGGTCGCGGATCATCCGCAGCCAGGCGAAATGCGAGAACAGGCTGTCCACCGACAACGCCATCAGGGCACAGTCGCGGCGCGCGAACTCGCCGGCCGCTTGCGCCAGCGCGACGAACTCGGTGGTGCAGACCGGAGTGAAGTCGGCCGGATGCGAAAACAGGATCAGCCAGCGGCCGCGGAAATCCGCCAGGCGGACATCGCCCACGGTGCTGCGGGCGGCGAAATCCGGGGCCATGTCGCCGATGCGAAGGCCCGCACAGGGCGGGGAGCGGTGCTGGGTATCGTCCATCCGGGCCCCTTAGCACTTGACAGGGCAATTGCAATACATATACACGATTTATGAAAGTGGATTGGAGTGAGTCCGATGCCCGATACCGACACAGCCCTCCAGGCGGCCATTGCCCAGGTGCAGCGGGCGCGTGGCAATGACGCTCTCTTGCCCCGCATCGAGGCCTTTTTCGACGAGGCGACCTTCACGATCAGCTACGTGGTGCACGACCCCGCCTCGCGCGAGGCGGCGATCATCGACTCGGTGCTCGACTACGACGCGCCGTCCGGCCGGACCGCGACCCATTCGGCCGATGCGATCATCGACCACGTCAAATCGCACGATCTGCAGGTGGTTCTGCATATCGAGACCCATGCCCATGCCGACCACCTTTCGGCGGCTCCCTACCTCCAGGGCATTCTCGGCGGCCGGATCGTGATCGGCCGGCACATCACCACGGTGCAGGAGGTGTTCGGCAACCTGTTCGATGCCGGCGAAGGGTTCGCGCGCGACGGGTCGCAGTTCGGCGAACTGGTCGAGGATGGCCACGTCTTCCGCCTCGGCGCGCTGGAGGGGATCGCCCTGCACGTGCCCGGCCACACCCCGGCCGACATGGCCTTCATCATCGGCGATGCCGTATTTGCCGGCGACACCCTGTTCATGCCGGACTACGGCACGGCCCGGGCCGATTTTCCCGGGGGCGACGCGCGGCGGCTGTTCCGCTCGATCCGGCGGTTGCTGTCGCTGCCGGGCGAGACCAGGCTGTTCATGTGCCACGACTACAAGGCGCCGGGCCGCGATCACTACGCCTGGGAAACGACCGTCGCCGAGGAGCGCCGCGCCAACGTGCACGTCCACGACGGGGTGAGCGAGGACGATTTCGTCGCCATGCGCACCACCCGCGACAAGACCCTGGGTATGCCGACGCTGATCCTGCCGAGCGTGCAGGTAAACATGCGCGCGGGCCATCTGCCCGAGCCGGAGGCGAACGGGATCCGTTATCTCAAGATCCCGGTCAACGCGGTATGAGCCTGCCCGGCTTTCCCGACGCCGCACCGCTGGCGGGGCTCGCCGGCGGTGTGCTGATCGGCCTCGCCGCGGCGCTCATGCTGCTGGGCGCGGGTCGGATTGCCGGCGTCTCGGGAATCGCCGCCCGGGCGGTCGGCCTCGCCGACAGCGGGATGGGGCGTCCGGGCGCATGGATGTTCCTCGCCGGCCTCCCGCTCGGCGCGCTCATGGTGGCGCTCGCCTCCGGTGGATTGCCGTCCAGCTTCGCCGGGCCTGTGCCGCTGGTCGTGGCCGGCCTGCTGGTCGGGATCGGCACGCGGCTCGGCAGCGGCTGCACCAGCGGGCACGGCGTGTGCGGCGTCAGCCGGCTGTCGCAGCGCTCGGTGGTGGCGACCGTCACCTTCATGGCGGCGGGAATCGCCACCGTGGCGATCATGAACGTTCTCGGACTGGAGGTACTGCGATGACAGCGAAGTGGAAGAACATGGGCGGGCTCGATCGCGCGCTGCGGATCGCCGCTGCGGTGGTTCTGGCGGTGCTCGCAGGCACCGGGACCCTGTCTGGCGGATGGCAACTCGGGGCTTGGATCGTCGCCGCGGTGTTCCTGGCGACCAGCCTCGCCGGCTTCTGCCCGGCCTATCGCCTGCTCGGGATGGACACGTGCGGCAGGGCCTGACCGGCCGGCTCCTGCCCCCGCTGCTCTCGGGCACGCTGTTCGGCGCGGGTCTCGCGCTCGGCGGCATGACCGACCCGGCGCGGGTGCGCGGGTTCCTCGACCTGTTCGGGGCATGGGACCCGACGCTGGCGTTCGTGATGGGCGGAGCGGTGATCGTGATGGCGATCGCCTGGCGGGTGCAGCCGCATCTCGCGCGTCCGCTGTTCGCGGAACGCTTCGCCCTGCCCGACCGGACCGACCTGACGCCGAAGCTGGTCGGCGGGTCGGCCCTGTTCGGGATCGGCTGGGGCATTGCCGGTCTGTGCCCCGGCCCGGCTGTCGCGGCCCTGGTGCTGGAGCCGGCGGGCGCGGCGCTGTTCGTCGCCGCCCTGCTGGCGGGCATGGCCCTGGTGCGGCTGACCGAAGCCTAGCCCAGCGCGGGCACGGTGCCCCCCGTCCACCGTGCTGTCATGCGACCTGTCTCGCGGGAGGGAGAGCTGCCTTGACCACAGCGCATCGCCACGACATCGTCATCATCGGCGGCGGTTCTGCCGGGATCGCCACTGCATCCTCGCTGCTGCGGCGGCGGCGATCGCTCGACATCGCGATCGTGGAGCCGAACACGGACCATTTCTACCAGCCGGGCTGGACCATGGTCGGCGGCGGTGTGTTCGAGGCTCCCGTGACCCGGCGGCCAATGGCCAGCGTCATGCCTCATGGCGTCACCTGGGTGCGGCAGGCCGCAGCGACGTTCCAGCCGGAGGACAACCAGATCACGCTCGCCGACGGCACCCGCCTGGGCTACCGCGTGCTGGTTGTCGCACCCGGCATAAGACTGGCGTGGGAGAAGATCGCCGGACTGGAGGAAACGCTCGGCCGCAACGGCGTCACCTCGAACTATCGCTACGATCTGGCCCCCTACACCTGGCAGCTGGTGCGCAACCTGCGCTCGGGACGGGCGATCTTCTCCCAGCCGCCGATGCCGATCAAGTGCGCGGGCGCGCCGCAGAAGGCGATGTACCTGTCATGCGATGCGTGGGAGGAGGCAGGGGTGCTCGGCGGGATCGAGGTCGAGTTCCGCAACGCCGGCGCGGTCCTGTTCGGGGTGCCCGAGTTCGTCCCCGCGCTGATGGAGTACGTCGAGCGTTACGGCATCCGGCTCAAGCTCGGCTCGAACCTGGTGGCGGTCGACGGCCCGGCGCGCACCGCGACCTTCGCCACCGCCGAGGGCGAGGTGCAGCGCCCGTTCGACCTGCTCCACGTCGTGCCGCCGCAGGTCGCGCCGCAGTTCCTTGCCGACAGCCCGCTGGCGGCGGAGAGCGGCTTCGTCGATGTCGACCAGTTCACGCTGCGCCACGTGCGCTATTCCAACGTGTTCGGGGCCGGCGACGCCGGATCCATGCCCAACGCCAAGACGGCGGCGGCCGCGCGCAAGCAGGCTCCGATCGTCGCGGTCAACGCGCTCGCCGTGCTCGACGGCCGCGAGCCGCCGTGCGACTATGACGGCTACGGCTCTTGTCCGCTGACGGTCGAGCGCGGCAAGATTGTCCTCGCCGAGTTCGGGTACGGCGGCGAGCTGCTGCCGAGCTTCCCGAACTGGCTGATCGACATCACCCGGCCTGCCCGGCTGTCGTGGCTGCTCAAGTCCGAAGCGCTTCCGTGGATCTACTGGAACGGGATGCTCAAGGGCCGCGAATGGCTCGTCGCTCCTCGGCCCAGGAAGGCCGCATGACCATGCCCGGCGGGTCGCCGGTGCCGCCGGACGGCGGTGCCGCCCGGAACGGGCGCGCGCCAGTCCCCGGGCGGGACGCCCAGGGGCTGGCGCGCTACCTGCCGATCCTTGCCTGGGGCCGGGCTTACGACAGCACGGTCCTCACCAGCGATCTCGTGGCGGCGCTGATCGTCACCATCATGCTGATCCCGCAGAGCCTCGCCTATGCGCTGCTCGCCGGGCTGCCCCCGGTGGTCGGGCTCTACGCCTCGATCCTGCCGCTGATCGCCTATGCGCTGTTCGGCACCAGCCGCACTCTGGCGGTCGGACCGGTCGCAGTCATCTCGCTGATGACCGCGAGTGCGGCCGGCGCGGTAGCGGCACCGGGCACGGCGCTCTACCTCGAGGCCGCGATCACGCTCGCAGCGCTTTCGGGCGTGATGCTGGCGGTCCTGGGCCTTCTGCGGATGGGCTTTCTCGCCAACCTCCTGTCGCACCCGGTGATCAGCGGCTTCATCACCGCCAGCGGCATCCTGATCGCGACCAGCCAGTTCGGCCACGTGCTCGGCGTGTCTGCCGCAGGCGACACCTGGCCAGCCATGCTGACGAGGCTCGCTGCCACGATCGGTGACATCAACCTCTCGACCCTGGCGGTCGGCATCCCGGCGACGCTGTTCCTGTTCTGGGTTCGCAAGGGGCTGAAACCGGCCCTGGTCCGGCTGGGCCTCGCCGCCCGCCCTGCCGAGATCGTCGCCCGGGCGGGGCCGGTGTTCGCGGTGGCCGCGAGCATCATCGCGGCTGTCGCCTTCGACCTGGAGCGGCGCGGCGTCGACGTGGTCGGTGCCATACCGCAGGGCCTGCCGCCCTTCGCCCTGCCGTCGGCCGATCCGGGCCTGATCGGGCAGCTGTGGGTGTCCGCGCTGCTGATCTCGATCATCGGCTTCGTGGAGAGCGTTTCGGTCGCGCAGACCCTGGCGGCCAAGCGGCGGCAGCGGATCGCGCCCGACCAGGAACTGATCGGCCTGGGGGCCGCCAACATCGCCAGCGCCTTTTCCGGCGGCTATCCCGTCACCGGTGGTTTCGCCCGCTCGGTGGTCAATTTCGATGCCGGTGCACAGACGCCGGCAGCCGGGGCCTTCACCGCGGTCGGGCTGGCGCTGGCGGGCCTGTTTCTGACGCCGCTGCTGTTCCACCTGCCCATCGCCACCCTTGCAGCGACCATCATCGTCGCTGTGCTGAGCCTGGTCGACCTGCGCACCCCCGGCCGGCTGTGGCGCTATTCCCGACCCGACTTCGCCGCCCACATGGCGACGATTCTGGCGACCCTTGCCGCCGGGGTGGAACTGGGTGTGATCGCCGGCGTTGGAGTGGGATTGATGCTCTACCTCTGGCAGGCGAGCCGGCCTCACGCCGCGATAGTCGGGCGCGTCCCGGAGACCGAGCATTTCCGCAACGTCGAGCGGCACGAGGTCTATACCGTGCCGCACGTGCTGTCAGTCCGGATCGACGAGAGTCTGACCTATCTCAACGCCCGATGGCTGGAGGAATACGTGCTCGAACAGGTCGCGGACCGCCCTCAGGTGCGCCACGTCATCCTGATGTGCAGCGCGGTGAACGTCATCGACGCCTCGGGCCTGGAAAGCCTCGAGGCGATCAACCACCGGCTCGCCGACGGCGGGATCGGGCTGCACCTGTCGGAGGTCAAGGGCCCGGTGATGGACCGCCTCCGGCGGACGCACTTCATCGAGGAACTGGGCGGCCGAGTGTTCCTGTCGCAGGACCACGCCTTCCGCGAACTGGCGCGGGGCGGTGATGGGGACGAACCGGCGGCAGACCTCGCGCGGGGGATGATCTGATGGCCGCGCGGCCGAAGAAGCGGGGCGATGACCATGTTTGACCAGTTCGACGCGCTGCTCCTCGCGCGGATCCAGTTCGCCTTCACGGTCAGTTTCCATTTCATCTTCCCCGCCTTCACCATCGGCCTGGCGAGCTATCTCGCAGTGCTCGAGGGGCTGTGGCTCAAGACCGGCAAGGCGCTCTATCTCGATCTGTTCAAGTACTGGGTGAAGATCTTCGCCATCACCTTCGCCATGGGTGTGGTCAGCGGGATCGTCATGTCCTACCAGTTCGGCACCAACTGGTCGGTGTTCTCCGACCTGGCGGGGCCGGTGATCGGCCCGCTGATGGCCTACGAGGTGCTGACCGCGTTCTTCCTCGAAGCCGGGTTCCTGGGCGTGATGCTGTTCGGGATGAACAGAGTGGGACGCAAGCTCCATTTCGCGGCGACGCTGATGGTGGCGCTGGGCACCTTCGTCTCCGCGTTCTGGATCCTCTCGGTCAACAGCTGGATGCACACCCCGGTCGGGTTCGAGATCGGTGCCAACGGCCAGTATCTGCCGGGCGAGAGCTGGTGGGACATCGTGTTCAACCCCAGCTTTCCATACCGGCTGGTCCACACCGTGATCGCGGCCTATCTGACCACTGCCTTCGTCGTCGGCGGGGTCGGGGCCTGGCACCTGCTGCGCGACCGCACCAATCTGCACGCCCGCAAGATGTTCTCCATGGCCATGTGGATGGCCGCGATCGTCGCGCCGGTGCAGATCTTCGCTGGCGACATGCACGGGCTCAACACGCTTGAGCACCAGCCGGCGAAGGTGATGGCGATGGAGGGCCATTTCGACAGCCATCCCGACGGCGCGCCGCTGATCCTGTTCGGCATCCCCGACAGCGAGCGCAAGACGGTCGACTACGCGGTGGAAATCCCCAAGGCCTCGTCGCTGATCCTCAAGCATGACCCCGACGCGCCGCTGGCCGGGCTCGACACCATCCCGGACGATGAGGAACCGCCGGTCGAGATCGTGTTCTGGTCGTTCCGGATCATGGTCGCGATCGGCTTTGCCATGCTCGGGCTGGGCCTGTGGAGCCTGCTGGCGCGCTGGCGCGGGCGGCTGTACGACTGGCCCGCGCTGCACCGCGCCGCGCTGGTCATGGCCCCGTCGGGCTTCGTCGCGGTGATCGCAGGCTGGGTCACCACCGAAGTCGGGCGGCAGCCCTATGTCATCTACAACCTGATGCGGACCGCCGAGGCCGCCAGCCCGCTCGACGCGCCGGCAGTGGGGGCGTCGCTGCTGGCGTTCGTGGTGGTGTACTTCGCGGTGTTCGGGGCCGGGGTGTGGTACATTCTCCACCTGATGCACAAGCCGCCGCATCCCGGCGAGACCGGGGTCAAGCGCGGCGACACCGGTCCGATCAGGACCGCCGGGATCACTCCCGGCCCGATGCAGAACCCCGGCCATCCGCAAACCCTGCCCGGCGGACAGCAGGAGGCTCGCGATGGGGATTGACTTCGACCTGACCATCATCTGGGCCTTCATCATCGCCTTCGCCGTGTTCGCCTACGTGGTCATGGACGGGTTCGATCTGGGGATCGGCATCCTTTTCCCCACCTTCGCCGTCGGGCGCGAGCGCGACCGGGCGATGAACTCGATCGCGCCGGTGTGGGACGGGAACGAGACCTGGCTGGTGCTCGGGGGTGGCGGGCTGCTGGCCGCCTTCCCGCTGGCCTACGCGGTCATCCTGCCGGCGACCTATCCGCTGGTGATCGCGATGCTGCTGGGGCTGATCTTCCGCGGCGTCGCGTTCGAGTTCCGCTGGCGCGATCCCAACCACCGGCGCTGGTGGGATGCCGGCTTCACCGGCGGCTCGCTGGTCGCGGCGATGACCCAGGGCATGATCCTGGGTGCCCTGCTCCAGGGCATTGCCATCGACGACCGTGCCTACGCCGGCAGCTGGTTCGACTGGCTGACCCCCTACACCCTGCTCACCGGGCTGGGCACGGTCGCGGGCTACGCCCTGCTGGGGGCGACATGGCTGGTGTGGAAGCTTGACGGGGACAGCCAGCACCATGCCCGCCGGCTGGGCAAGCGGGCCGCCTGGGCGACGCTGGCGCTGATGGGGGCGGTGAGCCTCTACAACCTGCTGCTCAACGAGGAATATGCCGCGCGCTGGCTGTCCGCGCCGGAGATCTACTTCGCCGCCCCGGTGCCGATCCTCGCCGCCGCAGTCGCGGTGGCGCTGCTGCGCGCGCTCTCGGTGGAGCGCCACAGCAAGCCGTTCTGGCTCAGCATCGCGCTGTTCTTCCTCGGCATGGCGGGCCTCGGCGTCACCATGTGGCCCTATGTCGTGCCGCCCGGCCTGACCATCTGGGACGCGGCCGCGCCGGAACGGAGCCAGGTGTTCATGCTGATCGGAGTGGCGATCACCCTGCCCCTGATCCTCGGTTACACGGCCTGGTCCTACTGGGTGTTCCGGGGGAAGGTCGGCGATGAGGGCTATCACTGATGGATGCGCCCGAGGACCGGCCGCTCCTGCATCGCCTCGCCTGGATGGTGCTCATCTGGCTGGCAAGCGTCGGTGCGCTCGGGACGGTCGCCTTTCTCCTGCGCCTGTGGATCAAGGGCTGACCGGGCCGGCTTACGCTTATCAGATTACAATAATCGCAAATATGTAATTGAAGCTGGCGGCTGCGCGCCCTAGCTCGGCCCCGCACCCCCGCCTTCTGAAACCCGCAAAGGAAAGCCAATGAGCCTCCATATCGGCGACACCGCCCCCGACTTCACCGTTGATACCCAGAACGGCCGGATCAGCCTGCATGACTGGGCCGGCGACAGCTGGGTGTTCTTCTTCAGCCACCCGGCCGACTTCACCCCCGTGTGCACGACCGAGATGGGCCGGACCGCCCAGCTTGCGGGCGAGTTCGAGAAGCGCAACGTCAAGCCGCTCGGGCTGTCGACCGACACGGCGGAGGAGCACGCCCGCTGGATCGAGGACGTCAACGAGACGCAGAACACGCAGCTCACCTTCCCGATCGTTGCCGATGCCGATCTCGCGATCGCCCGCCTCTACGACATGATCCACCCGGGGCAGAGCGAGACCGCCGCGGTGCGCTCGGTCTTCATCATCGATCCCGACAAGAAGATCCGCCTGACCATGACCTACCCCATGAGCGTGGGCCGCAATTTCGACGAGATCCTGCGCGCGATCGACGCGCTCCAGTTCGCCGACCGGCACGGGGTGGCCACTCCCGCCGACTGGTGCCGGGGCAAGGACGCGATCATCCCGCCGTCGGTGTCGGACGAGGAGGCGCGCACCCGCTTCCCGCAGGGCTTCACCACCGTGCGGCCGTATCTGCGCACGGTCACTATCGACTGAGGCCGCGGCAGCGGTCAGTTCACCTGCCGCTCCTTGCCGGCCCAGTAGGGTTCGCGCAGGGCGCGGCGGAGGATCTTGCCGCTCGGATTGCGCGGCAGCAGGTCGATGAAGTCGACCGATTTCGGGCACTTGAACCCGGCGATGCGCTGCTTGGCCCAGGCGATCACCGCCGCCTCGTCGAGCTCGCTTCCCGGACGGCGCACGACAATCGCTTTCACCGCCTCGCCCCAGCGCTCGTCGGGAACCCCGATCACCGCCACATCGGCGATGTCGGGGTGGCCGAACACCGCGCTTTCCACTTCCGCCGGATAGACGTTCTCGCCGCCGGTGATGATCATGTCCTTGATCCGGTCCTGGATGTAGAGATAGCCCTGCTCGTCGAGAATGCCGGCGTCGCCGGTGCGAAACCAGCCGCCCTCGATCAGGGCCCTGGCGTTCTCCTCCGGGCGGTTCCAGTAGCCCAGCATGACGCTGTCGCCGCGGATCGCGACCTCGCCGATCTGCCCCGGCGGCAGCGGCTGCAGCCGGTCATCGAGGATGGCAATCTCGGTCCCGGGAAGGGCGCGCCCGGCCGACGTCATCACCTGCTCCCGCCCGGCGATATTCTCCGGCCGGTGATCCTCGGGCGGAAGGCTGACGACGGTTCCGAAGGTCTCGGTCAGGCCGTAGAGCTGGGCAAAGTCGCACCCGAGCCGCTCCACCCCCTGCTTCAGCAGGTCGAGCGGGATCGGGCTGGCGCCATAGGTCAGCCCGCGCACGCTGGAGAAGTCCGCTCCCTCCGCCGCCGGATGGGCCAGCAGCAGGCGGATCGCGGCGGGCACCAGGAACAGCCACTTGACCCGGTGCCGCTCGACATCGGCGATCAGCAGCGCGGGGTCGAACTCGCGGTGGACGAGCAGTTCCTGCCCGCCCAGCGCCGCCCCCAGCGCCGTGCCGACCCCGGCGATATGGCCATAGGGCATCGCCAGGATGACGCTGTCGCCGGCGTCGGCGCAGTACCAGTAGATCCCGTTGGCCTTCATCAGCGGGCGCAGATGGGTTCCGTTGTGGTGGCTCAGCACCACCCCCTTGGGCAGCCCGGTGGTGCCGGAGGTGTAGAGCTGGAGCAGCGGATCGTGCGGCCCCACCTCGGTGGCAACCGGACTGTCCGCCTGGGCGTCGCGCCAGCCGGCAAAATCGCGCTCCATCGAGATTACCGGCCCGGCGAAGCCGACTTGGGCGAACTCGTCCTCGCGAAACAGCACCTGCGCGCCCGAATCAGCCATGATGAAGGCGACTTCTGCCGGAGCCAGCCGCCAGATGATCGGAATGAACACCATACCCGCGCGCGCCGCGCCCAGCGCCAGTTCGACCGCAAGGTCGCTGTTCTTGCCGAAGTAGGCCACCCGGTCGCCCTGCTTCAGGCCCATGGCGGCAAGACCGTTCGCCACCCTGGTCACATGACGGTCGTACTCGGCGTAGGTCGTGACCCGCTCGCCATGGCGCAGGGCCGGCTGGTCGGGCCGGGTCGCCGCATGGAAGGCAAGCGCCGCGCCATAGGTGGGATGATAGGGTTCCTCGCTGGTCATGCAGTCCTCTCCCGCGCGGGAGCGAATCATGCCGCGCCCGTCACTGGCGCAATGATGTCGGTTCCGCTGGACGGCGTAAACCGCCGCCTCAGCCGAACCCGCGCTCGAGGAAACGCAGGGCGCAGCCGGCGAGAACGGCAGTGCCGCTCGGCAGGGCGGCCTCGTCGACGTGCATCCGCGGGGAATGGATCGCGCAGCACTGGCGCCAGTCATCGCCCTGGCGGGCCACGCCGAGGAAGAACATCGCCCCCGGCACCTGCTCCAGCACATAGGCGAAATCCTCCGCCCCCATGATCGGCGCGGGCAGGTCGAGCCAGGCCTGCTCGCCCAGCGCGGTGCGGGTGATCTCTGCCCCCAGCGCCACTGCCCGCGCGTCGCACAGAGTGACCGGGAAACCTTGCGTGACCGTCACTTCCGCCTCCAGCCCGTGGGCCCGCGCGGTGTGCTCGGCCACCTCGCGCAGCAGAGTGTGGAGCTGCGCGCGGTGCTGCGGCGAAAGGCTGCGCAGCGTGCCGCGCAAGGTGGCCGCATCGGCGATCACGTTATGCGCGGTGCCGGCGTTGATCTGGGTGACGGTCGCCACCACCGCGTCGGCAGCGTTGAACCGGCGCGTGACCATGGCCTGGATCGCGGTGACGATGGCGCAGGCGGCCGGAACCGGGTCGCGCGTGTCGTGCGGCATCGAGGCATGGCCGCCCCGCCCCCTGACCACGATGTCGAACTGGTCCGCGGCGGCAAGCAGCGGTCCGGCCCGTCCGCCGACCATGCCATGGGGCGCGTTGGGCATGATGTGCAGCGCGAAGGCGGCATCGGGCAGCGGTCCGTGCGCCGCGCCGCCGATCAGCCCGTCCTCGATCATGAAGCGCGCGCCGTGGTATCCCTCCTCGCCCGGCTGGAACATGAACAGGATCTCGCCGGCGATCTCCCCCTGCCGCGCGCACAGCAGTTCGGCGGCGCCCACGAGCATGGCGGTGTGCGTGTCATGGCCGCAGGCGTGCATCCGCCCCGGGATGGTCGAGGCGAACTCCAGCCCGGTGTGCTCGTCCATCGGCAGCGCATCCATGTCGCCCCGCAGCAGCACGCGGCCATGCCCGGCGGCACCCGCGCGAGCCCCCTTCAGCACCGCCACCTGCCCGGTGGTGGAGGGCCCCTCCCGCCATTCGAGCGGCAGGTGGGCGAGAGCCGCGCGCACCTTCGCCATGGTGAGAGGCGTGTGCAGACCCAGCTCGGGTTCGGCGTGGATCGCGCGGCGCAAGGTCACGATGCGGTCCGACAGGGCGCGGGCGGATTCGAGCAGGTCCGGGTGCAGCATGGGGCGAACATACCGCAGGGCGCGGCAATCGGGGACAGAAAAAAGTGTGCAGCGCTGCGGTGGTAACGCTAAAGCCCGCGCCCGATGGCAGACGAACCTTTCTCGATCCCGCCCGGTGCCGGCGCGGATGGCGGACCGCCGGTGGTGGGCGTCATCTACAATCCGCGCAGCCATCGCAACCGCGGCCGCGATCTCGATCTTGCTGGCCGCGCCGGCCTGTTGATCGCCCGGCCGGAGGAGCGCGCCGAAATCGGCGCGGCGCTGGCCGGTTTCGCCGCGCGCGGGGTCGACTACCTGATCATCAACGGCGGCGACGGCACCGTGCGCGACGTGCTTACCGCCGGGCTTGGCGTGTTCGGCGACAGCTGGCCGGCGATCGCCGTCCTGCCCAAGGGCAAGACCAACGCGCTCAATGTCGATCTCGGCGCACCCGCCGGCTGGAACCTGGCCGGGGCGCTCGACGCGATAGGCGCAGGGCGCATGGTGGTGCGCCAGCCGCTGGTGGTGTCCCCCGCCGGTGGCGGCGAGGCCCCGCTGGTCGGCTTCATCCTCGGCGCGGGCAGCTACACGGTGGGAATCCGCGCCGGGCAGGACGCGCACCGGCTGGGCGCGTTCAACAGCCTGGCGGTGGTCGCGACCGCCGGCTGGGGGGTGCTGCAATCGCTGCTCGGCACCGACGCCAATCCCTGGCGGCGGGGCGTGGGCCTGTCTCTCAGGCTCGGACCGGAAGGCGCGCTGCTGCCGCACCAGGGGGCCGGATACGAAGGCCGGCGCGCGATCCTTCTTGCCTCGACGCTGGAGCGGTTTCCCGGCGGGATCAGGCTGTTCGGCACCTTGCGCGAGGGGCTCAAGCTGGTGGTGCTCGACCGGCCTTCGCGGCGTGTCATGGCGCTGATCCCGCTGCTGCTGACCGGCCTGCGGCTGGCCGATCCCGACCGGCGCGGGCTCCATTATCGCACGACCGACAGCTTCGAGATGGCGATCGACGACGAGTTCGTGCTCGACGGCGAGGTCTTCGCGCCGGGCACCTACCAGGTGACGCAGGGGCCCCGCCTGCGCTTCGTGGTGCCGTGAGCGACGGGCTGACCTGCCGCATCGCCACCCGGGTGGACCAGCCGGTGCGAGCCGAGGTGACCGCCTTCGCCGAACAGCTGGCCCGGGCGAGCGGAGCCGTGGCGGCGCTGTTCTACGGTTCGAACCTGCGGTCCGGCGAACTCGACGGGGTGCTCGACTTCTACCTGCTCCTGCCCGGCCCGCAGCGCGAGGCGATCTGGCCCCGGGTGAGCTATCACGAGCGGCCGGTCGGCGAGCAGGTGCTGCGGGCCAAGGTCGCCACCATGACGCTGGCGACTTTCGCCCGCGCCTGTCGGGGCGACAGCCGCGACACCACCATCTGGGCGCGGTTCGTCCAGCCCAGCGCCCTGGTCCACGCCGCGAGCGAGACCGCGCGCGCCGCAGTGCTCGCCGCGCTGGCCGATGCCGCCTGCACCGCAGCCCGGCTGGCGGCAGCGCTCGGCCCCGCCAGCGGAACGGCCGACCACTACTGGCGGGCGCTGTTCCGCGCGACCTACCGCGCCGAGCTGCGGGTCGAGCGGGCGGGCCGCGAGAATGCGATCCTGGCGGTCAACCAGGCTCATTTCGACGGGCTGCTGCCGCTGGCGCTTGCCGCGCAGGGGATCGATCCGGGGCTGGACGGGAACAGGCTTTCGCCGCAGCTGTCACCGGCGGCACGGCGGCGGATCGCCGCGTGGTGGCACCGCCGACGCCGTTTGGGCAAACCGCTCAACCTGCTGCGGCTGCTCAAAGCGAGCACCACCTTTGCCGGCGCGGCCCGCTACGCCGCGTGGAAGGTCGAGCGGCACACGGGCATCGCGGTCGAACTGACCCCGTGGCGCGAGCGCCACCCGGTGCTGGCGGCGCCGGCCGTGCTGTGGCAGGTCTGGCGGGCCCGGCGAGACGGACCCGGCTGACCCGCGACGCGGATCGTCACATGTACTTCATCCGCACCGAGATGGTGGTGATCCCGCTGCCGGCGCTGAAGGCGGTCTTCTTGTAGCTCGGCCGACCGAGGTTGAAGATGTTGATGCTCGGGTTGTTCGACATCGCTCCGCCGTCCTCGCGCAGGTCGGTCTTGCCGTTGCCGTTAAGGTCGTGGCGCACCGCCACTCCGTAAGTCCCTTCCCTGGGCACCGGCAGGCAGAAAGTCATCGTGCCCGCCCGCGCCGGTGCCTCCACCCGCGTCAGCCAGCGGCCCTTCTCCAGCCAGTCGCCCTTGGTGCCATAGTAGGCCTGGACCCGCATCTTGCCGCGCGATTCCTTGATCCCGGTGACGTTGACCCTGATCTTGGGTCCCCCGCTCTCGCACGAGGCGGGATTGTGCGGCACTTCGTTGTTGTACTGCGCATAGGCGGCGCTGCCGGCGACAAGGCCGACGACAGAGCCGGCGGCTGCAAGCAAGGTCGCCAAGGTCCGGGAAGCCATGTTCATCGCATACTCCTGAAATCGTCTGCCCCTCGCACAGGCGCGCAGGTCGCGCGGCGCTGCGCCCGTTGGCACCCCGCCTAGGCCCGGCGCACTGAATTGGGCCTTAATCGGCCGCTGCGTCCGCGCCGCGCCGGCGGCGGTGTGGAAAAGCGCGCGGCGGCAGCTTGTTCGCCCGCGGCGCGCTATCTACGGCGAAGGACTACCCGTGGCAATCGGCGAAGCAATGGCCCGAGCGTTGATTTCCCCCTCGATCCTGTCAGCCGACTTCGCGCGGCTGGGCGAGGAAGTGCGCGCGATCGACGCCGCCGGGGCCGACTGGATCCACATCGACGTGATGGACGGCCACTATGTGCCCAACATCACCATCGGTCCGGCGGTGGTCCGGGCGCTGCGGCCGCACACCGACAAGCCGTTCGACGTTCACCTGATGATCGCTCCGGTCGATCCCTATCTCGAGGCGTTTGCCGAAGCGGGTGCCGACGTGATCACCGTCCACCCGGAGGCCGGGCCGCACATCCACCGCACGCTCCAGGCGATCCGCGCGCTGGGCAAGAAGGCGGGGGTGGTGCTCAACCCCGGGACCCCTGCGAGCGCGCTCGACTACCTGCTCGACCTTGCCGACCTGGTGCTGGTGATGAGCGTCAACCCCGGCTTCGGCGGGCAGAGCTTCATCGACAGCCAGCTGCGCAAGGTGGAGGAAATCCGCCGGCGGATCGACGCCACCGGGCGGGCGATCCACCTCGAGGTCGACGGCGGAGTCAACGCCGAGACGGCGCGGCGCTGCATCGATGCCGGGGCGGACGTGCTGGTGGCGGGATCCGCCACCTTTCAGGGCGGGCCGGGCCGCTATGCCGCCAATATCGCCGCGCTGCGGGGAGAGGGCTGATGGACAGCATCGCCACCCGCCGCGCGAGCGAGACGCGGGCCGCCGCCGCCGACCGCGGGCCGGCCCTGCCGCTCACCGGCGGGGGCGAGGAGCCGCTGGTCCGCACCCCGCCGCCGCGCGCCGACGTGCTCGAGCCCGGCCGGGCGCTGGCGCTGTCGGACTTCGCGCCGGCGGACATCTCGGTCGGTGAACGGCTGATCCGGCTCGCCTACCGGCTGGGGGTGCCGGGCTCGACGCTCGCGGCACCGTTCTCCCGCCCGGCCAAGCCGCGCCTGCTCGGCACGGTCGAGACACCCCTGGCCGGCGACCGGGCAGCCGGCGTGGCGCTGCGCGCGGGCCATTTTCTGGTCCACGGGGTGAAGGCCCCGATCGCGCAGATGGACTTCTCGCCAGTGGCGCGGCTGACCCCGCCGTTCGACCGGGTGGTGCATGGCTTTGCCTGGCTGCGCGACCTTGCCGCCAGCGCCCCGCGCGAACAATGCGTGCCGACCGCGCAGCGCGTGCTCGGGGCCTGGCTGGCGGTCAATCCCGGCCCGGACAAGGGTGCCGCCTGGCAAGTCGAGCACGCCGGGCACCGGCTGCTTGCCTGGCTGGTCCACGCGCCGCTGATCCTTTCCGGCAGCGACGCGGCGCTGCGATCGCGCACGCTGCGCGCCATCGGCGAAACCGCACGCTGGCTCGACCGCAACGTGTCGCGCGCGCCCGACCGGCTCGGAGAGGCCGCCGGCTGGGCCGCCGTAGTCGCAGCAGGCCTGCTGCTGCCCGATGGCAAGCCGCGCCGGCTCTACGGAGAGGCGGGGCTGGCGCGCGCGCTGGGCGAGGCGGTGAGCGAGGACGGCGGAGTGCTGTCGCGCAGTCCGCTCGCCCAGATGGACGCGATCGCGCTCCTGGTCGATCTCGCCGCCTGTTACCGCGCCGTCGGGCGCGATCCGCCGGCTGCTCTCGACACCATGCTCGCCTTGCTCGTGCCGCCGCTGCTCGGGCTGATCCACAGCGACGGCGGGCTCGGCAACTGGCAGGGGGCAGGGGCCATCGCCGCCGACCGCCTGGCGGCGCTGGTCGAGGCCAGCGGGGTGCGGACCCGCCCGCTGCGGGATGTGCGCCAGTGGGGCTACCAGCGCGTCAGCGGCGGCAAGGCGGTGCTCCAGTTCGACGCCGCTCCCCCGCCGCTCGCGCGTCATGCCCGGTGGGGCTGCGCTTCGACGCTGGCGTTCGAGTTCAGCAGCCACGGGCAGCGGATCGTGGTCAACTGCGGCGGCGCGGCCTTCGGCGGAGGCCAGGTGCCGGTGCGGATCGAGCAGGGGCTGCGCGCCACCGCCGCGCATTCCACGCTGGTGCTCGACAACGCCAATTCGACTGCGGTCCTGCTGGGCGGCAAGCTCGGCACCGGGGTCAACGAAGTCGAGGTCGACCGCCGTGCGCTCGATCCGGGCGGGGGTTCAGGTGGCGGCGGGGCGACGCGGGTGGAGGGCAGCCACGATGGTTACGCCAGCCGCTACAGCCTGCTCCACCGGCGCATCCTGATCCTGCGCGACGACGGGACCGAACTGCGCGGGGAGGACCTGCTGCTGCCCGCCAACCGCAAGGGCAAGCGGGGCAAGGTGGGCTACGCCATCCGCTTCCACATCGGGCCCGGCATCGACATCGGACTGTCGGAGGACCGCAAGGGTGCCGGCCTCGCCTTGCCTGACGGATCGTACTGGCAGTTCCGCATGGCCGGCGACGCCAACGCCGCCGCACTGGCGGTGGAGGAAAGCCTGTGGGTCGACGGCCAGGGCCGGCCGCACCCGATCCAGCAACTCGTCATCGAAGGGATGGCACCGCGCAGCGGGGGTTCGTTCTCCTGGCTGTTCAAGAAGATGGGATAAGAGCGCGTGAGCGAGGTGGCGATCGGGCGGGCACTGCTGTCGGTGTCCGACAAGACCGGACTGGTCGAGCTGGGGCAGGCGCTCGCGGCGCGCGGAGTGGAACTTGTCTCCACCGGCGGCACGGCCAGGGCTCTGCGCGAGGCCGGCCTGGCCGTGCGCGACATCTCCGAGCTGACCGGTTTCCCCGAAATGATGGATGGACGGGTCAAGACGCTCCACCCCAAAGTCCATGGCGGGCTGCTGGCGGTGCGCGACAACCCTGAACACGCCGCCGCCATGGCCGACCATGCGATCGGCGCGATCGACCTCGTGGTGGTCAACCTCTACCCGTTCGAGGCGACCGTGGCGCGGGGTGCAGGGCGCGACGAAGTGATCGAGAACATCGACATCGGCGGACCGAGCATGGTCCGTTCGGCTGCCAAGAACCACCAGTTCGTCACCATCGTCACCGATCCGGCGGACTATGCCGAACTGTCCGCAGAGCTGGAGGCGAACCGGGGCGCAACCACGCTCGCCTTCCGCCGCCGCTGCGCCGCCAAGGCCTATGCCCTGACCGCCACCTATGACAGCATGATCAGCCAGTGGTTCGCCTTCGCCGACCAGGGCGAGACCTTTCCGCAGACGCTGGCAGTAACCGGCAAGGCCCCGGTCGTGCTGCGCTATGGCGAGAACCCGCACCAGCAAGCTGCGCTCTACACGCCCGCCGGCCCGCACGGGCGCGGCATCGCGCAGGCCGCACAGATCCAGGGCAAGGAGCTGTCCTACAACAACTACAACGACGCCGATGCCGCGCTGGAGCTGGCGGCGGAGTTTCGCGGGCAGGAACCGGCCGTCGTCATCGTCAAGCACGCCAACCCGTGCGGCGTGGCCCAGCGCGCCAGCCTGCGCGAGGCGTGGGCCGAGGCTCTGGCCTGCGACAGCGTCTCGGCCTTCGGCGGGATCGTCTGCGTCAACACCGAGCTCGACGGGCCGACCGCCGAAGCCATCTGCCAAATCTTCACCGAAGTGGTGATCGCCCCCTCGGTCAGCGAGGCTGCGCGCGCCGCCTTTGCCCGCAAGAAGAACCTGCGCCTGCTGGTCACGGGCGACCTGCCCGATCCGCGACGGGGCGGGCTTGCGATCAGGCCGATCACCGGCGGGCTGCTGGTCCAGACCCGGGACAACGGCGCGATCTCCGCCGCCGATCTCCAGGTGGTGAGCAGGCGTGCGCCGTCCGAACAGGAACTGAAGGACTGCCTGTTCGCCTGGACCGTCGCCCGCCACGTCAAATCGAACGCGATCGTCTATGCAAGGGACGGCGCGACCGCCGGGATCGGAGCGGGGCAGATGAACCGGCGCGATTCGAGCCGGATCGCCGCAATGAAGGCGGCCGAGGCGGCACAGAAGCATGGCTGGCCGCAAAGCCGCGCCGTCGGCAGCGCGGTCGCGTCCGACGCGTTCTTCCCGTTCGCCGACGGACTGCTCGCCGCCGCCGAGGCCGGCGCGACCGCAGTGATCCAGCCGGGCGGCTCGATCCGTGACGACGAAGTGATCGCCGCCGCCGACGAGGCGGGTCTGGCGATGGTGTTCACCGGGATGCGGCACTTCAGGCATTGACGACTGGTCGCACACACAGTGCGTTTCGTCGTGAACCGGACGGGTCGCGGCGCGTGTTCACCGCGCGGCAAGTGCCGCTGGCTAAGGCCGCTTCTCTCGCCAAACACCAGGGACGTTGCCGACGATGGGACTGCTCAAACCCGATCTTTACCGCAGCTTCGGCATCGGCTTTGCGCTTGGCGCAGTGCTGGTGGCGATGCAGATCGGCCCGTCGGTGAAGGACACGATTCTCCCTGCCGCCCAGGCCGAGACGGTCGCCCCATCCGCACCGGCGCGCTGATCGCGGCGCTGCTGCTGGCCGCCTGCCAGCCGTCGGCTGCACCCACCCCTGCTGCAGTAGAGGCACCGGCTGCCGAACGGGCCGCGCGCGAGCCCCCGGGCGCGGCGGTTGCGATCTTCGCCGGAGGCTGCTTCTGGAGCGTGGAGAGCGTCTTCAGCCACGTCACCGGTGTCCGCAGTGCGGTGGCGGGTTATCACGGCGGCAGCGCGGGCACGGCCGATTACGACCGCGTCTCCTCCGGCATGACCAGGCACGCGGAGGCGGTGCGGGTGGTCTACGACCCGGCGGTGGTGCGCTACGACGAACTGCTGCGGATCTTCTTTTCGGTCGTGGCAGACCCCACCCAGCGCAACCGGCAGGGCCCCGATCGCGGGCCACAGTTCCGCACCGCGCTGGTGCCGCTCGACGGAGAACAGCGCGCGGTGGCTGCCGCCTACCTCGACCAGATGAGCCGCTCGGGCCCGTGGAGCGCCCCGGTGGTGGCGCAGGTCGAGCCGCACCGGGCCTTCTACCCCGCCGAGGCGGAGCACCAGGACTTTGCCCGCCGCAATCCGCAGCACCGCTATGTCATGCGGCATAGCCGGGCCAAGGTGCGCGCGCTCGCCGCGCGCTATCCCGAACACTACCGCGAGCGGCCCGCGCCTCGCTGATTGGCATTCGCCGGACGAGCCGACTATATGTCGGGCCATGGCAACGCAGATGCACGATCATTCCCACCACGAACACAGCGGTTCCGCGCTGGTGGCGGCGGCCCGGGCCGCGCTGACCGACGCCGGCGAGCAGTGGACCGCCATGCGCGAGGCCGTGTTCGAGGAACTCGCCCGGCATGACCGTCCCGCCTCCGCCTACGACATCGCCGACAACCTGTCGCGCAGCCGCGGACGGCGCGTGGCGGCGAACAGCGTCTATCGCATCCTCGACCTGTTCGTGACCAACAATCTCGCCTTGCGGGTCGAGAGCGCCAACGCCTACCTCGCCAACAGCCATCCCGGCTGCGCGCATGACTGCATCTTCCTCGTCTGCGACGAATGCGGGGAAGCGACCCATTTCGATGATGACGGCGTATCGCGCGAGGTGCGCAGCCTCGCCACCCGGGCGGGCTTTGCCACCCGCCGGCCGGTGATCGAGGTGCGCGGCCTGTGCGCCGCCTGCGCCGGCTGAACCGCGCGGGATTCATCGACAGCACTGTGGCATATGTGTAAGGCACGGCGATGAACGACCACCCCCAGACCCCGCTGCTCGATACCGTCGCCTTCCCGGCCGACCTGCGCCGCCTCCCGCGCGAGAAGCTGCGTCAGCTGGCCGACGAATTGCGCACGGAGACGATTTCCGCCGTCAGCACATCGGGCGGGCACCTCGGCTCCGGCCTTGGCGTGGTCGAGCTGACTGTCGCCATCCACTACGTGTTCGACACGCCGGCCGACAAGCTGGTGTGGGACGTTGGCCACCAGTGCTATCCGCACAAGATCCTCACCGGGCGGCGCGACCGCATCCGCACCTTGCGCCAGGGCGGGGGCCTCAGCGGGTTCACCAAGCGCAGCGAGAGCGAGTACGATCCGTTCGGAGCGGCGCACTCCTCCACCTCGATCAGCGCGGCGCTGGGCTTCGCCGTGGCGAGGCAGCTGAAGGGCGAGCCGGGCCGGGGGATCGCGGTGATCGGCGACGGCGCGATGAGCGCCGGCATGGCCTACGAGGCGATGAACAACGCCGCGTCGGCGGGCAACCGGCTGATCGTGATCCTCAACGACAACGATATGTCGATCGCGCCTCCGGTGGGCGGGCTGTCCTCCTACCTCGCGCGGCTGGTGTCCTCGGGCAGGTTCCTGGGCCTGCGCGAACTGGCCAAGCGGTTCGCGCGCAAGCTGCCCCGCCCGCTGCACATTGCCGCCCGCAAGACCGACGAGTTTGCCCGCGGCATGGCCATGGGCGGCACGCTGTTCGAGGAGCTGGGGTTCTACTACGTCGGCCCGATCGACGGGCACGATCTCGACCAGCTGGTGCCGGTGCTGGAGAACGTGCGCGACGCGGCCGAGGGCCCATGCCTGATCCACGTCGTGACCCGGAAGGGCAAGGGCTATGCCCCGGCCGAGAACAGCGCCGACAAGTACCACGGCGTGGTCAAGTTCGATGTCGTCACCGGCGAACAGAAGAAGAGCGCGGGCGGCCCGCCTGCCTACCAGAACGTGTTCGGCGACACCCTTGCCCGGCTGGCCGAGAGCGACCCGCGCATCTGCGCCATCACCGCCGCCATGCCCAGCGGCACCGGGGTCGACCGGTTTGCCAGAGCACACCCGACGCGCGCGTTCGACGTGGGCATCGCCGAACAGCACGGGGTGACGTTCGCCGCCGGACTCGCCGCGCAGGGTATGCGCCCGTTCTGCGCGATCTATTCGACGTTCCTCCAGCGCGCCTACGACCAGGTGGTGCACGACGTGTGCATCCAGAACCTGCCGGTGCGCTTCGCGATCGACCGGGCGGGGCTGGTCGGCGCCGACGGGGCGACGCACGCCGGCAGCTTCGACGTGACCTATCTCGCCACCCTGCCCAACATGGTGGTGATGGCCGCCGCGGACGAAGCGGAGCTGGCCCACATGACCTACACCGCGGCGGAATACGACGCCGGGCCGATCGCGTTCCGCTATCCCCGCGGCGCGGGCGTCGGTGTACCCCTGCCCGAGGTGCTGGAGAAGCTCCCCATCGGCAAGGGGCGGGTCGTGCGCGAAGGAAGCAAGATCGCGATCATCTCGCTCGGCACGCGCCTCGCCGAAGCCCTGAAGGCGGCCGACCAGCTCGAGACAAGGGGGCTGTCGACCACCGTCGCCGACCTGCGCTTCGTCAAGCCGCTCGACACCGCGCTGATCGAGAAGCTGATGCGCACCCACGAAGTGGTGGTGACGATCGAGGAAGGCGCGATCGGCGGCCTCGGTGCCCACGTGCTGACTTTCGCCAGCGACGAGGGGCTGACCGACGCCGGCCTCAAGATCCGCACCATGCGCCTGCCCGACATGTTCCAGGATCAGGACGATCCCGCGAAGCAGTATGACGAGGCCGGGCTCAATGCGCCGCACATCGTCGACACCGTGCTCAGGGCGCTGCGCCACAACAGCGCCGGGGTGGAAGAGGCGCGGGCTTAGCGCCTGCGAAACCGAAAGGCCGCCGCCCGGATGTCGCTACTCAAGATCGCAACCGCCGACCATATCACCACGCTCACCCTCGCCCGGGCCGAGACGATGAACCCGCTCGGCGCGGCGGGGGATGGCGACGCCTTCGCTGCCGCGTGCGACGCGATCAACGCCGACATGGACGTGCGCTGCGTGATCCTGACCGGAGCGGGGCGGGCCTTCAGCGCCGGGGGCGATATCAAGGCGATGAAGGACAAGACCGGCACCTTCGGCGGCACCGCGCCCGCCATTGCCGATGGCTATCGCAACAACATCCACAAGATCCTGCGCGCGCTCCATGGCCTGCGGGTGCCGCTGATCGCGGCGGTGAACGGTCCTGCGATCGGGCTCGGGTGCGATCTCGCCTGTCTCGCCGACCTGCGCCTGGCGAGCGAGCGGGCGCGGTTCGGAGTCACTTTCCTCAGGCTCGGCATCATCCCGGGCGACGGCGGTGCCTGGATCCTGCCGCGCGTGATCGGCGAGGCGCGCGCGGCCGAGCTGTTCTACACCGGCGAGGTGATCGACGCCCGCACCGCGCTGGAATGGGGGCTGGTCAGCCGGGTGGTCGCCGACGACGCGCTGATGGCGGAAGCGCGGGCGCTCGCCGCCAGGATTGCCGCGATGCCTCCGCACGCGCTGCGCCAGGCCAAGAACCTGATGCGGCAGGGCCGCCACACCAGCTATGACACGGCGCTGGAGATGGCCGCCAACGCGCAGGCGCTGATGCACGTAACGGCCGATCACATCGAAGGGGTCGAAGCCCTGCTGGACAAGCGGCAGCCGGTGTTCAGGGGGGAGTAGCCGGGCTAGACCCGCCCGCTCAGGATCAGCCAGCCCGACAGGCCGTTGGCCATTGTGTAGAGCAGGTAGCCCCAGCCGAGCCCCGGCAGGCCGTTGGCGGCGCCGAGCATCGCGGCCAGCAGGATGACGAACTCGACCGCAAGCGTGACCCGCCGCGCGACAGTGCTGCGACCCAGCGCGAGGTGGGCGAGCAGGGGATGTCCGCTCGCCAGAACCGCCCGGTGCAGGGCGAAGTTGCCGATTCCCATCAGGAAGATCGCGATGAGCGCCATGCGGCTCTTGTGCCTTGTCGCCGGTCGATTGCCAAACGGTCTTCGTCCGGCGGTGCGCGCCACCCGTCGGACGGCTGCCCATCAGTCGAACCGCCGCTGCCGGTCGGCGAGCAAGCAATGCCAATTCCTCCTCCCCTCGGCATACCGATTCCTGCGCAAGGCCTCTCCACCCCCTTCACCGGAGCGGCCCGCAGCAGGAGGATGACCCGATGAAAGCCCCCCTTACCGCCCTCGCCCTTGCGCTGTCCGCGCTGACCGCAGTCCCCGCTGCGGCGGAGCAAGCCAGCCTGACCATAACGCACCGCGACCTCGACCTCGCCACGCCCGAAGGGCAGGCGAAGCTCGACCGCCGGATCGAGGAGGCTGCTCGCAAGATCTGCGGTCTCGACGATGTCCGCACCGGCACCCGCACCCGCTCGCGCGACAGCATCGACTGCTTCCGCCAGGCCAAGGCCGAAGTGAAACAACAGGTTGCTGCCGCCGTTGCCGCGCAGCAGCGGGGCGGCTGAGCACCCCTTCAGCCGCCTTCCTCGACCCGGGCCGGACCAGTCCCCCGGCCCGGGTCCCTTGTCGTTGCCGCCGGCAAACTCCGCGTCAGCGGCCGGCCATGGCCTTGACCCGGGGCAGATAGGTTCGCCCGATCCGCAGCGCCTCGCCACTGTCGAGTTCCACCGACCATACCCCCAGGCCGTCGTGGCGCAGGCCCTTGATCCGGTCCTTGCGCAGAATGGTCGACCGGTGGATGCGGATGAAGCGGGCCGGATCGAGCCGCTGCTCCAGGCCGGCGATCGTCTGCAGCAGCAGGTAGCTGCGGCTCCCCTCGCCCGCCGTGCCGACGTGAAGCCGGACATAGTCGCGCTCCGCATCGATCCGGTCGACCCGCGCCACGTCGATCCGCAGCAGTTCGGAGCGATGCGGCACCCACAGCTCGTCCAGCCACTCGCCGCCGGCGCGCGCGGCTCCGTGTTCGCCGCGCCGGGCAAGCGCCCGCTCGATTGCCCGGCCCAGGCGCTCGGGCGCGACCGGCTTGAGCACGTAGTCGACCGCATCGAGGTCGAATGCCTCGACCGCGAAGTGATCGTGCGCGGTCACGAAGATCACCGCCGGGCGCTGGTCCCGCCGCGCCAGCCTGCGGGCGACCCCCAGCCCGTCCACTTCGGGCATGGTCATGTCGAGCAGGATGAGGTCGGGCGCGAGCGCGTCGACCAGGCGCAGCGCGGCGGCACCGTCGCTGGCGGTGCCGACCACCGCGAGGTGGGGAATGCGCGCGCACACGACCTGAAGCCGCTCGACCGCAAGCGGCTCGTCGTCGACGATCAGGGTGCGCAGCGGCGGCTCCGGGGCGGGCTCAGCCATGCGTCACCAGAGGCAGGCGCACCAGCGTGCGATAACCCTCGGCATCGGGTCCGGACACGAGCAGGGCATCCTCGCCGAAGCGCGCCTCCAGCCGGTCGCGCACATTGGCCAGCCCGATCCCGAAGCCCTGCGATCCGCCCTGCGGACTGCCGGGGCCGTCATCGCGCACCTCGATCACCAGATGCGTCCCGTCCCGGCGCGCGGCAACGCGGATGGTGACCGGGCGAGTAACCGGTGCAACACCGTACTTGACCGAGTTCTCCACCAGCGGCTGCAGGATCATGCCCGGAACCCGCGCCTGCGCCAGTTCCGGCGGCAGATCGAACAGCGGCCGCAGGCGATCGGGAAAACGCACCGCCTCGATGTCGAGGTAGTGCTGCTGCAACGCGAACTCGTCCGCCAGCGCGACGTCGGCGCTGGCGTCATCGGCGAGCGAGTGGCGGTAGAAGCTGGCGATCGTCTGGATCATCGCCTCGGCCTGTTCGGTCCGGCCGGTCATGACCATCGAGGACAGCGAGTTGAGGGTGTTGAACAGGAAGTGCGGATTGACCTGATAGCGCAGCGAGCGCAGCTCTGCCGCCTTGGCGGCGCTGCGGAACCGCTCCTCGCGCCGCTCGGCCGCCCGTGCCTGAGCTCCGGCGAGCAGCGCGAGGTACAGCGCTGCCCAGGCCAGCAGCAGGAAATAGGGGCTGAGCGCAGCGCCCGACAGCTGCCGCCAGCGGTCGAGCCCGGTCGGGGCGCGGGCCAGCGTGATCGTGCCGCTGCTCCCCTGCGGCCGCGCCTGGGCCTCGGGCAGGTCGAGCAGGATATTGCCCGATTCGTCCTGCCGCAGACTCACGCCCTGCTCTGCGCCGATCTTCTCGATCGCCCGGCTCTGGATATCGGCGAATGCCCACTGGTTGACCTGGGCGATGCCCATCGCCGCGGGTATGGCGGCGGTCAGCCCGGTCACCGCCTTGAGCCACAGCGCCTGGCGGTCGGCCAGCCGCACGACCAGCCACAGCACGACGGTGATGGCCGAGCCGGCGACGCACACCAGGCCGCGGCGCAGCAGCGTTTCGCTGTCGAACTCCAGCCCGATGATAGATCCGCGCAGGGTCGTGATCAGGAAGTAGCACAGCCACAGCAGCGCGATCGACAGCAGGACGGTGCGCAGCGGTACGCGGGCGACCTCCGGTGCGGGGGAAACGGGTGTCATGTCCCTGCCGCCCTAGCCGATCCGCTGCGATCCCCGCCAGCGCGCCGGTCGGCGCGACTCGCCGCTTCGTCGAGGCGCATCAGCCCGCCGACAGCAGGCCTTCGCGCGCGATCCGTTCGCGCCATTCGGCTGGCGCCAGCTTGTGGACGTTGTTGCCGGCCGCATCGACCGCGACGGTGACCGGCATATTCTCCACGGTGAACTCGTAGATCGCCTCCATCCCAAGATCCTCGAACGCGACCACCCTGGCTTGCTTGATCGCGCGGGCGACGAGATAGGCCGCGCCGCCGGTCGCCATGAGGTAGGCGACCTTGAACCGACTGATGACGTCGACCGCGTCGGGGCCGCGTTCGGCCTTGCCGATCATGGCGAGAAGCCCCTGCCCGAGCATCATCTCGGTAAACCTGTCCATCCGCGTGGCGGTGGTCGGGCCGGCGGGGCCGACCACTTCGCCCATGACCGGATCGACCGGGCCGACGTAATAGATGACCCGGCCGCGGAAATCGACCGGCAGCGCCTCGCCGCGTGCCAGTATATCGGCGATCCGTTTGTGCGCGGCGTCGCGCCCGGTCAGCATCCGCCCGCTCAGCAGCAGGCGGTCGCCGTGCTTCCAGCCTGCCACTTCCTCGGCGGTGAGCGTATCCAGGTCGACCCGCTTCGCCGCCGCGTCGGGCTGCCACTGCACGTCGGGCCACTCGTCGAGCTTCGGCGGCTCGAGATAGGCCGGGCCCGAGCCGTCGAGCGTGAAGTGCGCGTGGCGGGTCGCCGCGCAATTGGGGATCATCGCCACCGGCTTGCCCGCGGCATGGCACGGCCAGTCGAGGATCTTGACGTCGAGCACGGTCGACAGCCCGCCGAGCCCCTGCGCGCCGACACCCATGGCGTTGACCGCGTCGAAGATGTCGATCCGCAGCTGCTCGAGGTCGCTCCGGGCCCCGCGCGCCTTGAGCTGGCCCATGTCGATCGGGTCCATCAGCGACAGCTTGGCGAGTTTCATCGCGTGTTCCGCGGTGCCGCCGATGCCGATGCCCAGCATCCCGGGCGGGCACCACCCGGCCCCCATCGAGGGGATCTGCTCGACCACCCAGTCGACGATGTTGTCGCTCGGGTTCATCATCTTGAACTTGGACTTGTTCTCGCTGCCGCCGCCCTTGGCCGCGACGTCGACGCCGATGGTATTGCCGGGCACCATCTCGACCGAGAGGACGCACGGGGTGTTGTCGCGGGTGTTGCGGCGGGTGAAGGCCGGATCGGCCAGGATCGAGGCGCGCAGTTTGTTTTCGGGGTGATTGTAGGCCCGGCGCACGCCTTCATCGACGATGTCCTGCAGCGGCAGGCGGGTGTCGTCGAGCCGGCAGTCCATGCCCCAGCGGATGAACACGTTGACGATGCCGGTGTCCTGGCAGATCGGGCGATGCCCCTCGGCGCACATCCGGCTGTTGGTGAGGATCTGCGCGATCGCGTCCTTCGCCGCCGGCCCCTGCTCCGCCTCGTAGGCTTTGCCGAGCGCGCGGATATAGTCCATCGGGTGGTAGTAGGAGATGAACTGCAGGGCATCGGCGACGCTCTCGATCAGGTCGCCTGCGCGGATTACCGTCATGTCGCTCATCGAAGCGGTGCTCCTTCCGGTCGATTGGCGGCCCCCTTACGCCGCGCACCGGCCTAGGTCACGCCCTTGTTTCACGGCGCGCGGCAAGACCCTTGGCGATGCCGGGCGGCTCGCCTAAGGCCCACGGCGCGCCGGTCCGGCCCGAGGGGGGTTTGACCAGCTGTGTTATTGGTGTAATACAGCCCGCAGGGCCCGTTCGAAGAGAAGCCGCCATGAGCACCGCCACGATCGACTTTCCCGCCGCCCGCAGGGCCATGATCGACAGCCAGCTGCGACCCAGCGGGGTCAACGAGCCCTTCGTGCTCGAGCGGATGGCCGCTGTCCCGCGCGAGGACTTCGTTCCTCCGGCCGCCCGCGGGGTCGCCTATATCGATCGGGCGATCCCGCTCGACAACGGCCGCCGCCTTGCCGCGCCGCTGTTCTACGGCATGGCGCTGACGGAGGCGAAGCCCCAGAGCACGGACCGGGCGCTGGTGGTCGATTGCGGTGCGGGCTACCTTGCCGAACTGCTGCGCCCGCTGGTTGGCGCGATCGAGGTGATCTCGCCCGAGCAGGCCACCGCTGCCGCGCGCCAGCCGAGCGCGTTCACCCTCCTGGTCATCGACGGAGCGGTCGAGGCGCTTCCCGCTCCGCTGGTGAAACGGCTGCGCCCCGAGGCGCGGGTGGTCACGGGCCTCATCGCCAACGGCGTCACCCGGCTGGCCGTCGGCCGCCGCAGCGGCGACGAGGTGGCGCTCCTGCCGCTGGCCGAGATCGGCATTCCCCGGCTGGGCGAGTTCGACCGGCCCAGGGGATGGAGTTTCTGAACGTGCCCATGCGCGCCTTCACCCCCGCCCGCCTGCTGCTTCTGGCTGGTGCATCGCTGCTCGCAGCGCCGGCCCAGGCCGACACGCTGCGCGAGGCGCTGGCGCAGGCCTACGCCACCAACCCGACCCTCCAGGCCGCCCGGGCGGAACAGCGGGCGGAGGACGAGAACCCCAATATCCAGCGGGCGCAGGGCCTGCCGGGCGTCTCGGCGACCGGCCAGTACATCGAGTTCGTCAAGCCTTCGCCCAACGCCTTCGCCCCGACCGAGCGGGTGTTCCAGATCGGCCCGACCCTGACAGTGCCGGTCTATTCCGGTGGCGCGGTGAAGAACGGGGTGCGCGCCGCTCGCGAACGCGTGGCGGCGGGGCAGGCGGCGCTGCGGGGGACCGAATCGGCCATCTTCAGCCAGGTCGTGGCGGCCTATATGGACGTGCTGCGCACTCAGGCGCTGGTCGCGCTCAACACCAACCAGGTCAGCGTGCTTTCGGTCAATCTGGAGGCGACCCGCGACCGGTTCGAGATCGGCGACCTCACCCGGACCGACATCGCCCAGTCCGAATCGCGGCTGGCGCTGGCGATCGGCGACCTGCGCAATGCCGAGGCGGCGCTGATCCAGGCGCGCGAGAGCTATATCCAGCTGGTCGGTTCGGCCCCGGATGACCTGCAGCCGCCGCCGCCGCTGCCCAACCTGCCGGACAGCCCGGCAGTGGCGGTGGAAGTGGCACTGGAGAACAATCCCGACCTCATCGCCGCGCGCGAGCGGGCGCAGGCCGCCGGATACGACGTCAAGGTCGCCGGCGCGGGTCGCCTGCCCAGCGTCAGCCTGTTCGCGGGGCTCGATTACAACGACTACTTCGGCACGCTTGCCGGCGGGCAGCCCGGGCTGGTGCAGACCGAGACCACTGCCGATGCCGGTGTACGCTTCAGCATCCCGATCTTCCAGGGCGGGCTACCCGCCGCGCGCCAGCGGGCCGCGACCCAGCGCGAGAGCGCGGCGCTCGAACAGGTCATCGCCGCCGAACGCGACGTGATCGCCCAGACCCGGGCCGCGTTCTCGAGCTACCTGGCCTCGCTTCAGGTGATCGAGAGCTCGCAGGCGGCGGTGCTGGCGGCGGAGCTGAGCCTGGAAGGGGTGCGGGCGGAGAACTCGATCGGCAACCGCACCATACTCGACGTGCTCAATGCGGAGCAGGAACTGCTGCTGGCCCGCGCGCAGCTGGTGACGGCACGGCGCAACGCCTACGTCGCCGGGTTCAGCCTGCTCGCGGCCATGGGCCGCGCCGAGGCGCGCGACCTCGGCCTCGACGAGGGTCTGCTGTACGATCCGGTGGCCAATTATCAGCGGGTCGACGGGCGGGTGTGGGACTGGGACCGCGATCCGCGCCCGACGGCCCGCTCGACGAGAACCGTTGACATCCCTGCCCCCGATGCGTCAGTTCCGGCGCTCGATCCGGGTGACGTCGCGCCGCCGCGCTGACCGGCCCCGGGCAAGGCGAAGAGGCGGGGGAACATGGCCCAGCATGGCGAGGCTTCGGTCGAGGAAATCCTCGAATCGATCAAGAAGGTGATCGCGCGCGACAACCGTGCCGGCGCGCTGGAGGACCGCCGCCGGCGCGAGAGCCACGGCGTCATCGAGCCGGCCAGCGACGCCGAGGCCGAGGAAGTGCTCGAACTCGGCGGGCACGAGCTGGCCGAGCCACCGACCGATGCCGGGGAGGCACCGCTGATCGGCGAAGCGGTGCGCGAGTCGATGCGCGAGAACCTGGCCGCGCTGGCCATGCTGGCCGAACCGGGGGTGCCGCCGCAGATCGTCCGCTCGGGCGAGACCTCGCTCGAGGGGCTGGTGCGCGAAATGCTCCGCCCGATGCTGTCGCAATGGCTCGACACGCATTTGCCCGCCATGGTCGAGAAGCTGGTACGCGCGGAAATAAGCCGGATTGCCGGCAAGCGGGGCTGACCGGGGGCGCGCGAAACCGCTTGCACCGGGCGCGCAGGGCATTAGGCCTTGCCGCCATGAACAGAAAAACCGGGCTCCTCATCGCTCTCGCCGCCAGCCTGGCGGCGGTCCCCAGCCTCGCCAGCGAAGCCGCGCCGATGTCGGCGCGCGACCTCGTCACCCTGCCGCGTCTGGGCAGCCCGGCGGTGGCGCCGGACGGACGCTGGCTGGTCTATCCGGTCACCGTGACCGATCCCGACAGCCTCGCGCGCAGCACCCAGTGGTGGCTGCGCGACCTGTCGGACCCGCAGCGCGAGCCGGCGATGATCGAACTCGGGGGCAGCGCCAGCGCGGTTGCGTTCGGTCCCGACGGGGCACTGTGGTTCCTCGCCGCACGCGGGGAGGGCGAGCCCCTCACGCAGGTCTGGCGCGCTCCGCTGGCCGGCGACGGCAGCGCCGGCGCGGCGCGGCAGATGAGCCGCTTCACCGCCGCAGTCGCGGGTTACGCGCTCTCGCCCGCGGGAGACAGGATCGCGGTCTGGGGCGAGACCGCGCGCACGTGCCCGCAGCTCGGCTGCGAGGGCGACGGCGCCGCGCACCTGCCCGGCCCGGGAAGCGGCCGGCTCTACCGGGGCGAGGACGGGTTCGTGCGCCACTGGGACGAGTGGGAGACGCCGGGGACCTTCAGCCGCGTGTTCGCCTACCGCCTCGGCGCGAACGGTGTCGAGGGCGAGGGCGTGGCGCTCGACGGCCCGCCGGGCGAAGCGGCGCTGACCGGCGACACCCCGCACAAGCCGTTCGGCGGAGGCGAGGACGTGGCCTGGGCTCCCGACGGGTCGGGCGTCTACTTCGTCGCCAGGCAGGCCGGGGCGATGGAACCGCGCTCCACCAACACCGACATCTACTGGCACGATCTCGCCGGCGCAGCCCCGGTCAACCTGACCGCAGGCAACCAGGCGATGGACCTGGCCCCGGTGCCCTCGCCCGATGGCAAGTGGCTGGCGTGGACCGCCATGGCCCGCCCGGGATACGAGGCCGACCGGCTGGTCGTCTGGCTGCGCGACCTCGAGTCCGGGCGCACCCGGGCGCTGACCGGCGACTTCGACCGCTCGTTCGGCAGCCTCGCGTGGACGCCCGATTCGCGCTGGCTGCTGGGAACGGCGCAGGACGTGCTCGACACCCCGGCGTTCCGGATCAATCCGCGCAGCGGCGCGGTCGAACGGCTCGACCTCATGCCCGGCAACGAAGGCCGGATCGGCGATCTCACTCCGCTGTCGGGCGATCGGCTGCTGTTCAGCCGCAGCTCGATCGGCGCGCCGCCGGAACTGTTCCTGTCGCAGCGCTGGCAGCAGGCCACCCCGGTCACCGCCGTTGCCACCGCCCGCATGGGGGCCATGGCGACCACGCGGACAACCCGGTTCAGCTTCACCGGGGCCGGCGGTGCCACGGTCTGGGGCCAGATCACCCGTCCCGAACGCCACGACGGCGCGATGCCGGCGATCCTCTACGTCCACGGCGGGCCGCAGGGTTCGTTCGACGACAGCTGGTCGACCCGCTGGAACCCGCGCGTGCTGGCGAGCCGGGGTTACGCCGTGATTTCGATCGATTTCCACGGCAGCACCGGATACGGGCAGGACTTCGTCGACGCGATCAACCGTGACTGGGGTGGCAAGCCGCTGGAGGACCTGCAGAAGGGCCTCGCCGCCGCGCTCGCGCTCGACCCGCAGATCGACGGCACCCGCGCCTGCGCCATGGGCGCAAGCTACGGCGGCTACATGATGAACTGGATCGCGGGGAAGTGGCCCGACCGGTTCCGGTGCCTGGTCAACCACAACGGCCTGTTCGATACCCGCGCGTTCTACTACTCGACCGAGGAACTGTGGTTCCCCCGCTGGGATTTCGGCGGCTCCTACGCCGAGGCGAGCGAGCAGTACGAGAAGTGGAACCCTGTCACCCATGTCGACCAGTGGCGCACGCCGATGCTGGTGGTGCTGGGCGAGAAGGACTTCCGCGTGCCCTACACCCAGGGTCTCGGGGCCTTCACCGCGCTGCAGGAGCGCGGCATTCCGGCCCAGCTGCTGGTGTTCCCGGACGAGAACCACTGGGTGCTGGGGGCGAAGAACTCGCTCCAGTGGCACGAGACGGTGTTTGCCTGGCTCGACCGCTGGCTGAAGGACCGCCCCGCCGAATGACCCCGCCCGACCCGGCCGAACTTGCCGGCATCGCGCTGGCGAAGATCAACGGCGAACGGATCGAGCGCCACATCTTCCTCTGCGCGGTGTCGGAAAAGCAGTGCTGCTGCTCGCGCGAGGAGGGCGAGGCGGCCTGGGCCTTCCTCAAGCAGCGGCTGAAGGAACTGGGCCTGGTCGGCCGGCAGGGGCGGGTCCAGCGGACCAAGGCCAACTGCCTGCAGATCTGCACCGCCGGCCCGGTGGCGGTCGTCTGGCCGGACGGGGTGTGGTACCATTCGTGCCATCCGCCGGCGCTGGAGCGGATCATCATGCAGCATCTCGTCGGCGGAGAGCCGGTGGAAGAATACCGCCTGCGCTCGCCCGGCTAGATCTTCGGCTCGCTGTCCTTCGACAGGTCGCTCACGCTCTCGTCGTGGCCGGTGCCGCTGGAGAGGAACACCAGGCCCATCAGTCCGCCGGTCAGCAGCATGGTGAAGCCGATGCCCAGCGCGGTGGCGATGTAGAAGTGCGCGGTCGCGGCGCTTCCCTGGAAATAGAGCACGGCCAGCGCGAGAGCGACCACCACCACGGTGACGGCCAGCATCCACCACATCATCCGGCGATAGCGCGCCCAGGCATGGGCAGCCTTGTGCCGATCCTGCAGGGGGGATTCGCCGGTCATGGTGCGCCACATGGGGAAGCGGCGGGGCGATGGCAACCGCCCCTGTGCCCACCTGCCGCGATTTGGCGATTCACGGCGTTTCGTGCCATGCTGCCGGCAGCGCAGGAGAGGAGACGAGTCGATGGAGATTTCCCGGCTGATCGCCAGCCGCACCAGCAGCGACATCATCAGCTGCGACACGGCGATGCCGGTGCGCGAGGTGGTGGCGCTGCTCGCCTCCCGCCGGATCGGTGCCCTGCCGGTGATGTCCGGCGGCCGGGTGGTCGGCATCTTTTCCGAACGCGACCTCGTCTACCGCATGGCCGAGGAAGGTTCGGTGTGCATGGACCGGCCCGTGGGCGACGTGATGACCGCGCCGCCGATCACCGTCACCCCCCGCACCAGCGTGCTCGAGGCGCTGGGGCTGATGACCCGCCGCCGCATTCGCCACCTGCCGGTGCTCGAAGGCGAGATCCTGTGCGGGTTCATCTCGATCGGCGACCTGGTCAAGTCGCGGCTGGACGAGGTCGAGCACGAGGCCGCGGCGCTGCGCGATTACATCCGCATGGCTTGAGAACTGGCGATGGTTGCCCTACATTGCTCGGCATGGGCCAGATGCTATCGCTTACCCCCGCTGCGGCGGCCCGGGTCGCCTGGATCGCCGCACGGCAGTCGAAGCCTGCCGTCCTGCGCCTGTCGGTCGAGGGGGGCGGGTGCTCCGGCTTCCAGTACAAGTTCGATCTGGCGGAAGGGCCGGCCGGCGACGACGCGGTGAGCGAGACCGACGGGGTGCGCCTGGTGGTCGACCCGGTCAGTCTCGATCTGGTCTCCGGCAGCGTGGTCGATTTCGTCGAATCGCTCGGCGGTGCGGCGTTCAAGGTCGAGAACCCCAATGCCGCCGCCGGTTGCGGCTGCGGCTCCAGCTTCGGCATTTGAGTTAGACGCGCCCGCCGCATTGGGGCACAGCGGTGCCATGCGCATCGCCAGTTTCAACATCAACGGAATCAAGGCGCGCCTGCCGCGTCTGCTCGAATGGCTGGAGGAGACCCGGCCCGCCGTCGCCTGCCTGCAGGAGATCAAGACCCAGGACGAGGGCTTTCCCGCCGACGAGTTCGAGAAGATCGGCTACCACGCGATCTGGCACGGCCAGAAGGGCTTCAACGGCGTCGCCGTCCTCGCCGATGGGGTCAAGCCGGTCGAGGTCCAGCGCGGCCTGCCGGGCGATCCGGAAGACCTCCAGGCGCGCTACCTCGAGGCGGAGGTGAACGGGGTGCGGGTGGTGTGCATCTACCTGCCCAACGGCAATCCGGTGCCCGGCCCCAAGTTCGACTACAAGCTGGCGTGGATGGAGCGGCTGCAGCGGCGCATGGCCGATCTGTGGGCGCAGGAGATCCCCTGCGCAGTAGTGGGCGATTTCAACGTCATCCCGGGCGACCGCGACGTCTGGTCGCCCGCCGCCATGGCCAGCGACGCGCTGATGCAGCCCGAATCACGCGCCGCCTATCGCCGGCTGCTGGCTGCCGGATGGACCGACGCCATCGCCACGCTCAACCCGCGCGGGGGGGTGTGGACCTACTGGGACTACCAGGCCGGGGCATGGCAGCGCGACCACGGCTTCCGGATCGATCACCTGCTGCTGTCGCCCGAACTGGCTGACCGCATGGAAGCCGCCGGGGTCGACAAGGATCGCCGCGGCCGCGAAAAGGCCAGCGATCATGCCCCGATCTGGGTCAGGCTGCGGGCCTAGCCCGTCCGGCGGAGCGCCGCCTGCCGCAAGCGCCGCGGGGCCGGAGCAGCACCTTCCCCGCTTCCCTCTCGCTCAGCGATAGAACACGTGCGAATCGATCGTCGCCAGCGCCTGCTTGCGCTGGCTCCAGCCGGGACGGACGTAGCGGGCGTGGAAGTAGAGCGCCTCGCCCGCGTCGCTCTGCCACTGGTCGTGATGTGCGATGCGGGCGATCGCCACGGCATTGCGCCAGGCGCGGGTGGTCCGGCGCGCCTGCGGGATCGCGCCCTTGCGGACAAACGAGAACTGCCCCGGCTGTCGCACCACGCCGCAATAAGTCGACCGGAAGCGGCCTGACCGGCTGCGGTTGATGATCACTTCGGCCACCGCGAGCTGGCCGAGCAGCGGCTCGCCCCGAGCCTCGAAGTAGATCGCCTGCGCGAGGCACTCGAGGTCAGGCGTCAGTGCGCCGGAGCTGTCGGTCAGCGCAACCAGTTCGCGCAGCGAGGCCGCAGCGGGCGGAGGGGTTTCAGAAGGCGTCGGGGTTTCAGCGGGGGGCAGCGGCTGCACCACTTCCTGCGAAACGAAGATCGGGGGGTTCTGCGCGGCCAGGGCAGGGGTCTGCGCGGCGACCGGATTGCCTGGCTGGGCCAGGGCGCCGGAAAGTTCTGCTCCGGCAAGGGTAAGCACCAGTCCAGCGGCAAGCGCCGCCCTGCTGGCGTAACGGGTGTGAAATCGCATCTGTCCGTCGGAACGTGCGGTTGACGCGCCTGTCGCAGGCCGGGACTCCGTGCGCGGTCGACCGCGTCGTCGGGTGGAGTCCGTCTTGCCAGCCTGCCGGCCGCCCTCCGTCTGCGTGCTTGCGAACCGGCCGGGTTGCCGCGTTCGCCGCCTGCGCGTTTAGCTGGTCGGGCCCGGTAGCGAAAGCGCGCGGCGAGTCAAACGCCGTGCTGCCATCCTGCGATGAACCGTTCCGCGTCCGGGATGTCCAGTTCGATCAGCCAGCAATCGCTGTCCTGATGCCGCCTGCGCGCCAGGTAGTCCGCGAATTCCTGCGGTTTGTCAGGATTTTCCCGCTTTGCAACAAGATAGGGGCGGGTGCCGTCGGCGCGGGGCATCCGCTCGTAGAGGCAGGCGGGCTCTCCTCTGCCGGCAGCGACCAGCAGCACCGTTCCCGCGTCGCGCTCGCCCCGGGCCAGCACCATGGCAAAGCCGCCGGCGGCTTCGACGGAGCGGATCAGAGCGCCGACCTCGACGTGAGCCGGGAGGCGCTGCTCAGCCATCGCTGCGGTAGCCCGGCAGGCCGGCGAGCGCGATGTGCGAGCGCATGAAGGTGCCCGTGCCCCGCCCGACTTCCTCCCCGTCCTCGTCGACCAGCCGCGATTCGGCCACCAGCACGCGGCGGCGGCCGCTGATCCACCGGCCCTCCGCCACGACCCGGCCGCGCTTGAGCGGACGGGTGAAGTGGAGGTTGAACGCGGTCGTCAGCAGAAATCGGTCGGTCACGAGCGTGTTGGCGGCATAGAACGCGGCATCGTCGAGCATCTTGAAATAGAGCGTGCCATGCGCCGCGCCCGCAGCGTGGAAGTGCCGCGGATCGACCTCGAAGCTGATCCGCGCCAGACCCTGGTCGGGAATCTCGATGCGCGAGACGAACAGGGTGTTGACCGGGGCGGAGGCGTAGAGCCGCTCCAGCGCGCGGTGGTGCTCCTGTGCACCGCTGCCGGAATCAGGCAGCGTCACGATCCGCCACGTTGGCGAGCAGCGCGTAGAGCGCCTCAGCATTGTCGGCCGCCAGCAGCGCCTCGTGCAGCGCCTCGTCGCGCATCATCCGCGAAATGCCGGCCAGCGCATGGAGATGGGTCGCGCCCGCGTTGACCGGGGAAAGCAGGCCGAACACCAGCTCCACCGGCAGATCGTCGGCTGCGGCGAAGGGGACCGGCGCTGCGAGCTTGAGGAACACCGCCAGCGGGCGGTTGATGCCATCGATCCGGGCGTGCGGGATCGCCACGCCCCGTCCGAACCCGGTGCTGCCCAGCCGCTCGCGCTCCTCCAGCGCCTCGAGCACCGCATCCTGGTCGAGACCATAGGCGGCCGCGAACTGGCGGGCGAGCGCGACGAGGATTGCCGGCTTGCTGTCGGCATCGACGATGTCGAGCGCCGCGGGATGGAGGGTGCAGTTCAGATCCATATGACAAACTCGATCGGCACAAGCCGCAAGTGAGGGCAGACGGCCCCGAACGACAAAACCTTTCCCGTGGCGGAATGAGCCAGCACCGCCGGTGGCGGCGCAAGAGCGTCAGCGAGGCTCGACCCAGCCGATCGAGCCATCGTTGCGGCGGTAAACCATATTGTGCCTGCCGGTTCCAGCATTTTTGAACAGCAGCGCGTTGGTGTGGCGCAGGTCGAGCATCATCACCGCGTCGGCGACGCTTGCTTCGGGGATATCGGCGGTGGTCTCGGCGATGATCGGCGGATCGCCGGCGTCGTCCGGTTCGGCCGCTTCCTCCTCCACTTCGGGTGCGGCGAAGATGCGGTAGCTCGCCTCCTCCTCGGCCAGAGCGTGCGCGGTCTGGGCGTGGCGGTCCTGGATGCGGCGCTTGTAGCGGCGCAACTGCTTGTCGATCTTGGCTGCGGCCTGGTCGAGCGCGAGGTGCGCGTCCTGCGCCACGGCGTTGGCCTTGAGGATCAGCCCCTGCATGACGTGGGTGACGATATCGCAGCTGAACATCCCCGCCGGGGCCTTGCCGAAAGTGACCTGCGAGGAGATCGCGCGGCCGAAATACTTCTCGACAATCGTGTTCAGCCGGTCCGAGACATGGTCCTGCAGCGCCGCGCCGGTTTCCATCTGGTGTCCCGAAACCCTGATATCCATCATCACTTCTCCTGCTCTGCGGCACCCGTGCGGCCGCCGTTCACGAACCCCACAGGGGTGCCTTGATCTGTCTGACAAAACCTTGATGTCGCGCAAGTTCCTCGGCGCTGGGCGCATGGGGGCGAGGGGCGCGATAAATCCGCTCGACCGCCACCGCGACCCGCCCCGGGGCCAGCGCCACCGCAACCGACTCCGCCGCCAGTTCCAACCCGATCTGGCGGCCCCCGGTCAGTTCGACATAGACCTGCGCGAGCAGTTCGGCATCGAGCAGAGCCCCGTGCTTGATCCGGTGGCTGCGATCGATGCCGTAGCGGGTGCACAGCGCATCGAGGCTGAGCTTGGCACCGGGATGCTTGCGCCGGGCAATCGCGACAGTGTCGACCATCCGCTCGAGGCTCACCGGCGGGCGGCCGCAGGCGGCCAGTTCGGCGTTGAGGAAGCCGAAATCGAAGGCGGCATTGTGCGCCACCAGCGGCGCATCGCCGATGAAGGCGAGCAGTTCGGCCGCCTTGTCGGCAAACAGCGGCTTGTCGGAAAGGAATGCGGCCGAGAGCCCGTGGACCGCCTCGGCCTGCGCGGGCATGTCGCGCTGGGGGTTGAACCAGGCGTGGAAGGTGGCCCCGGTCTCGACCCGGTTGACCAGTTCGACGCAGCCGATCTCCACCATCCGGTCACCGCTCAGCGGATCGAGGCCGGTGGTTTCGGTGTCGAACACAATCTCGCGCATCGGTGATGTTATCGGACCACTTGCAGGCCGACGCAAGGGGGTCAGGGGCGCAATTCCCGCCACTGCCGCACCAGCCGCGCAACACTCTGACGCGTCTGCGCGAGAGGCGTGCCGGTGTCGATGACGTGGTCGGCGCGGGCGCGCTTTTCCGCGTCCGGGACCTGCCGGGCGAGGATCTGCGCGAACCTTTCCGCCGTCATCCCGGGCCGGGCGAGCACCCGCGCGCGCTGGACCTCGGCCGGCGCGGAGACGACCACCACCCGGTCGACCCGGTCGGCCCCGCCCTTCTCGAACAGCAGCGGGATGTCGAACACCACCAGCGGCGCACCCGCGTGCTCGATCAGGAAGGTCTGGCGCGCGGCGGCGACGGCCGGATGAACGATGCCTTCCAGCCGGGCAAGTGCCGCGTCGTCACCGAACACCCGCGCGCCGAGCGCCGCCCGGTCCACGCCGGCTGGTCCGGTGGTGCCGGGAAATGCCGCTTCGATCGCCGGCAGCAGCCGCCCGCCGGGGCCCTGCAGCCGGTGGACTTCGGCATCGGCATCGAACACCGGCACGCCCAGTTGCGTGAACATGGCCGCCACGGTCGACTTGCCCATGCCGATCGAGCCGGTCAAGCCGATGATCAGCGGGCGTGTCATCGAGTCAGCAGCTCGCGCAACTCGGCATCGTGCTCGCGCGGGGCGGGCTGGCCGAAGAACCGCTCGAACGCGGCCGCCGCCTGGCCGATCAGCATGGAGAGCCCGTCGATGGTCGGGTGGCCCGCAGCGCGCGCGCGCTTCAGGAAGTCCGTGTCGTGCGGGGCGGTGACGACATCGTAGGCGATGCTGCCGGGCGGCGCGTGGCTCCAGTCGAAGGCGAGCGGCGGCTGGCCCTGCATCCCGAGGCTCGAGGCGTTGATCACCAGATCGAGGCAGCCCTCGCGGTCGTCGAAAGCGAAATCGGTCGGCTTGGCGAAATGGGCAAGATCGACCGCGTGATGCTCGCCTTCGGGCGCGAGTTCATCGAGCAGCGCGCGCGCCTTGGCCGGATCGCGCCCGGCCACCACCAGCGTGAAGCCGTGGCCCGCCAGCGCGGTGATGATCGCCCGCGCCGCGCCGCCGGTGCCGATGATGCGGGCCATGCGGAAGTAGTGTGTCTGCGCCAGCTCGGCGGCAAGCGGCTCCAGGAATCCCGCCGCATCGGTGTTGGTCCCGGCGAGCAAACGGTCAAAGGCGGGACAGATCGTGTTGACTGCACCAATGGCGTCGGCAGGAGGCTCGACCCGATGCAGCAAGGGCATCACCGCCTGCTTGTGCGGCATGGTGACGTTGCATCCGCGCCAGCCGGGATCGTCCCGCCGTGCGGCGAGATAGCTGGCCAGGTCTTCGCGCCGCACATGGCAAGCACGATATTCCGCATCGAGCTCCAGCTTCTCCAGCCAGAACCCGTGGATCGAGGGCGATTTCGACTGTGCGATCGGGTCGCCGATCACTTCTGCGTAAGCACGGCTCACCGGCTCAGTTCCCCGCAGTCGCGCAGCGCGCCGAGCACCGGCAGCAGCGGCATTCCCAATACGGTGAAATGGTCGCCTGCGATTGCATCGAACAGCTGCACCCCGCGCGCCTCGATCCGGAACACGCCGACGCAGCCGGCGACGGCTGGCCACTCGTGATCGAGATAATCGGCGATGAAGCTCTCGCTCAGCGGCCGGACATGGAGCCGCGCGCAGTCGGTGTGCGACCACAGCAGCGCGCCATCGCGCTGGAGCGCGGCGGCCGAGTGCAGCTCCATCACCTTGCCCGAGAAGAACCGCAGGTGCTCGGCCGCCTGGTCGCGGCTCTCGGGCTTGTCGAACCGCCGGCCCGCCACACTGACCAGCGAATCGCTGCCCAGCACCAGCCTTCCCGGAGCCGTGACCGCAAGCGCCTTGGCTTCGGCCAGCGCGCGCGCGACCTCGCCCGGCGCAGCGCCCGCAAGCTGCGCCTCGAGAGCCCGCTCGTCGAGCGCGGCAGGCACGCTTTCGAACGCCACTCCGGCGGCTTCCAGCATCGCCCGGCGCGAGGCGCTCTTCGACGCGAGGACGATCATATCGCGCCGGTGCCCGGCTCGGGCAGGTCTCCCGCGCGCCCGCGCTCGCCGTGCAGGCGGATCACCGCCGCCGCTGTCTCCTCGATCGAACGGCGGGTGACGTCGATCACCGGCCAGCCGTTGTCGGCGAACAGGCGGCGGGCGAACTGCACCTCTGCCCGCACCCGCTCGGCATCGACATAAGCGGTTTCGGTCGCCTCGTTGAGGCTCAGCAGTCGGTTGCGGCGGACCTGCACCAGCCGCTCCGGCGCGGTCGTCAGGCCGACCACCAGCGGGCGGCGCAGCGAGAACAGCGCCGGCGGCGGCGGGCTTTCCACCACCAGCGGGATATTGGCGGTCTTATAGCCCCGGTTGGCAAGGTAGATGCTGGTCGGGGTCTTCGAGGTGCGGCTGACCCCGGCCAGCACGATGTCGGCCTCTTCCCAGTTCTCCCAGCCGATCCCGTCGTCGTGGGCGATGGTGTAGTGAATCGCGTCGACCCGTCTGAAATAGGCCGCGTCCATCAGGTGCTGGCGGCCCGGGCGGCCCTGCGCCTCCTGCCCGAGCTGCGCCTCGAGCGCGCTCGTCACCGTGTCGAGCGCAGCGACCGAGGGCAGCCCCAGCTGGCGGCAGTGCTCCTCCAGCCGGGCTCGGGTTTCCGGGTTCACCAGAGTGAACAGCACCAGCCCGGGATGGGCGGCAAAATCGGGCACGATCCGGTCAAGATGCTGGCGCGAGCGCACCATCGGCCAGAAATGGCGCACCACCTCGGTGTCCTCGAACTGCGCCAGCGCCGCCTTCGCGACCATTTCCAGCGTTTCGCCGGTAGAATCGGAAACCAGATGAAGGTGCAGACGGTTCATGAAGCAGCGCTGGTATCCGGAGAGCCGGGATTGCCCCTGTGGAAGGAGGCCGGGATAAACCACGGGACGAAGCTGACGACAAGTTCGCACTGCCATTCCATGCCCGATCCCAGTCCGGCCCAGGGCCACTTCTCGACAGCCGCGACGGCTTGTCCGCAGGCTGGGGAAAAGGCGCAAAACGCGCGGTTGACTCACGCCCGGCCGCGATTCGGCGGCACGCGGGCGCTGTTCAAGCCGGGATAATTCGGGCAGTGGGCCGCTGTCCCCGCTTTCCACAGGGCCAACAGACTCCAGCATCCTTCTATAAAGACTCTTATTTATTGGATTGGACCCGACCCGATGCCCGGAATCCTGCTCGACACCCTGAACGGTCGGCCTGGCGGTCGCGTGCCGCTGTGGCTGATGCGCCAGGCCGGACGCTACCTGCCCGAATACCGCGCGCTGCGGGCGGAGAAGGGCGGTTTCCTCGAGCTCGCCTATGACAGCGCGGCCGCGGCCGAGATCACGCTCCAGCCGATCCGCCGGTTCGGGTTCGACGGCGCGATCCTGTTCTCCGACATTCTCGTCATCCCGCACGCAATGGGCCAGGACCTGTGGTTCGAAGCGGGTGAGGGCCCGCGGCTGGCCCCGCCGCTGGTCGATGGAGCCTGGCAGGCGCTGGAGGCGATGCCGCAGCGGCTGGAGCCGGTCTATGGCACTGTCCGCCGGTGCCGCGCGCTGCTCGGTCCGGAAACCACGATGCTCGGCTTTGCCGGTTCTCCCTGGACGGTGGCGACCTACATGGTCGCTGGCCAAGGGTCGAAGGACCAGCACCAGGCGCGCGAGCTCGCCTACCGCGACCCCGATGCCTTCGCTTCTCTGGTCGAGGCGATCGAGCGGGCGACGGTCGACTACCTCGTCGGCCAGATCGATGCCGGGGTGGAGGCGGTGCAGCTGTTCGACAGCTGGGCGGGCAGCCTCGCCCCCGATCAGTACGAGCGCTGGGTGATCGGCCCCAACGCGCGCCTCGCCGCGGCGATCCACCAGGCGCGCCCCGGCGTACCGGTGATCGGCTTCCCCAAGGGCTCGGGCGAGAAGCTGGCGGCCTATGCCCGGGAAACGGGTGTCGATGCAGTGGGTGTCGACGAGACGCTCGATCCGCGCTGGGTGGCGGCGAACCTGCCGGCGGGCCTGCCGGTGCAGGGCAATCTCGACCCGCTGCTGCTGCTGGCCGGCGGGACGGCGCTCACCGAGCGGATCGGATCGATCCTGCGTGCCTTCGCCGACCGGCCGCACGTGTTCAACCTCGGCCACGGGATCGGCCAGCATACGCCCATCGCCCATGTCGAGCAGCTTGTCGCCACCGTGCGCGCCTGGCAGGGCTGACGGACCGGGGGTGACGACAGCCCCGGCATTGCCTACATCGCGCTGATGCAGGATGTCCTTTCGATGACCTACTACTGGCTGAAGGCCGGCCATATCATCTTCATGGTGTTCTGGATGGCGGGGCTGTTCATGCTGCCGCGCCAGATGCTCTATCTCCATCCCGCTGCGCCCGGCTCGGCCGACGAGGCAGCGTGGAAGCGGCGCACGGGTCTGCTGCGCAGAATCATCCTGACACCAAGCTTGGTGGTCGTGTGGGTTCTGGGCCTGCTGCTCGCCTGGCATATCGGTGCCTTCAGCCAGGGCTGGTTCCACGCCAAGCTGCTGCTGGTAGTCGCGCTGACCGCCTATCATGGCTGGCTCGTGGCACAGACGCGGCGGATGCTCGCCGGCGCACGGCCCCTGAGCGAACGCCAGCTGCGGCTGTGGGGCGAGTTTCCCGCAGTGATCCTGGCGCTGGTGGTCGTGCTGGTGGTGATCAAGCCTTTCTGACCGCTATCCTGCCCCCGTCCTGGACGATTGACGCGGGCCGCCCCCTGGCATATTCGGGCAGCACCAAAACCGGTCAGGGCGCGCCTGCTGCGACGCGCCGGGTCTGCTTTCTCCAAGCCCTTCGACCTTGCCGGCCAATCTCCTGTTGGACGAACGCTCATGCATCTCAAGAATCTCAAGGCGAAAACCCCGGCTGACCTGGTCGAGATGGCCGAGGAGCTCGGCGTCGAGGGTGCCAGCACCATGCGCCGGCAGGACCTGATGTTCTGCATCCTGCGCGAACTGGCCGAGGACGAGGAATACGAAGAGCCGATCATGGGGGTCGGCACGATCGAGGTGTTGCAGGACGGGTTCGGTTTCCTGCGCAGCCCGGAGGCGAACTATCTTGCCGGGCCGGACGATATCTATGTTTCGCCGAACCAGGTGCGCCGCTGGGGCCTGCGGACCGGCGATACCGTCGAAGGCGAGATCCGCGCCCCCAAGGATGGTGAGCGCTATTTTGCCCTCACAAGCCTCACCAGCGTCAATTTCGACGCTCCCGATGCCGTGCGCCATCGGACCAATTTCGACAATCTGACGCCGCTCTATCCCGACGAGCGGCTGGTGCTCGATTCGAGCGATCCCACGGTCAAGGACAAGTCGGCCCGGGTGATCGACCTCATCTCGCCTCAGGGCAAGGGCCAGCGCGCGCTGATCGTCGCCCCGCCGCGCACCGGCAAGACCGTGCTGCTGCAGAACATCGCCAAGGCGATCACCGACAACCACCCCGAAGTGTTCCTGATCGTCCTCCTGGTCGACGAGCGGCCCGAGGAAGTGACCGACATGCAGCGCAGCGTGAAGGGCGAGGTGATCTCCTCCACCTTCGACGAGCCCGCCACCCGCCACGTCCAGGTGGCCGAGATGGTGATCGAGAAGGCCAAGCGCCTGGTCGAGCACAAGAAGGACGTGGTGATCCTGCTCGATTCGATCACCCGTCTCGGCCGCGCCTACAACACCGTGGTGCCGAGCTCGGGCAAGGTGCTGACCGGCGGTGTCGATGCCAACGCGCTGCAGCGACCCAAGCGCTTCTTCGGCGCGGCGCGCAACATCGAGGAAGGCGGTTCGCTCTCGATCATCGCCACCGCGCTGATCGACACCGGCAGCCGGATGGACGAAGTGATCTTCGAAGAGTTCAAGGGCACGGGCAACAGCGAGATCGTGCTCGACCGCAAGGTTGCCGACAAGCGCATCTTCCCCGCGCTCGATGTCGGCAAGTCCGGCACCCGCAAGGAAGAGCTGCTGGTGTCGAAGGACGTCATGTCCAAGATGTGGGTCCTGCGCCGCATCCTGATGCAGATGGGCACGGTCGACGCGATGGAGTTCCTGCTCGACAAGATGAAGGATTCCAAGAGCAACGAGGACTTCTTCGCGGCGATGAACCAGTAGAACAGCGCAGCGGCCGCTAACCATGAGGTAGGACAATCAGCCTAGAAGCTAAGTTCCTGCGCACGACGAAAGGTCCGCCCGATGGAACAGATTGTCTACACCAGCCGCGCGGCGGCGGGCGTTTCGGGTGCGGGCGTGTTCGACATCGTTGCCACATCTGCCCGCAACAACCCTGGGCGGGAAGTGACCGGGTTCCTCATCTTCAGCGACGGCGAGTTCCTGCAGCTGATCGAAGGACCGCCGAACCAGCTCGACCGGCTGCTCGCCACGCTGCGAACCGACCTGCGCCACCGCGATCTCGAGGTTCTCTCTCGCAGGCCGGTTGCGCAGCGGACGTTCGCGAACTGGCAGATGCGGCGCTTCGATACCGACCTGGGTGATCCTGCGACGATCCTGTGCAAGCTGCGGGAGAAGGGGATCGCTCGCGAAGCTCTTCGCACGGTCGAGCAGTTCATCTCGCGGCCACGCAAGGCTGCCTGACGGTCAGGTGGGTCGCCCGGTTTCAAGCTGCGCCGCCATCAGTTCCCACACCTTGTTGATCGCCTTGAGCGGCCGGACCATGACCTTGAAATCGCTGATCAGGCCTTGGTCGTCGAAACGGATGATGTCGACCCCGTTGATCGTGGTTCCATCCATCTCGGCGGTGAACTCGAGCATCATCTCGTTGCCGTCGACCAGTTCGCGCACATAGCGAAAGGTGCCGTTGCCGAACACCTGCCCGGCGGCGGTGAGATAGGCCATGACCTTCTGCTTGCCCGCTTGCGGCGTGTGGACCACCGGGGAATGGAACACGGCATCTTCCGCCAGCAGGTCCGCCAGTACGGCAGGATCGCTCCCGCCGTCCAAGTAGGCGTGCCAGCGGGCGAGGTTGTCCGCTCCCCCGCTCAAGCGAGGTGCTCGGCGAAGAAAGCCTCGGTCCGGCTGTCGGCCAGCTGCGCGCCTTCCTCGTTGCGGCGCTGGCCCATTTCGGCGGCGAAGCCGTGGTCGAGCCCCTCATAGTCGTGCAGTGTCACCCGCGGATGATCGTCGAGCCCCTCGTGCATCGCCCGCTGCGCTTCGGGCCCGACGAAGTGATCGGCGGTGGGCACGTGCAGCATCAGCGGGCGGGCGATGGCGTGCTTCTCCCCCAGCATCTGGTCGATCATGACCCCGTAATACCCGACCGAGGCGTCGATGTCGGTGCGCGCGGCGGTCATGTAAGCGAGCTTGCCGCCGAGGCAGTAGCCGACGCAGCCGACCTTTGCGACACCCGCCTCGCGGCGAATCCAGTGGATCGTGGCCTCGATGTCCTTCACGCCGTCGTCAGGGTTGTATTGCCCGAACAGGCCAAGCGCCTTGTTGAACTGCTCCTCCACATCGGGATCGAGCTCCAGCCCCGGATCGAGCATCCAGAACAGATCCGGCGCTACCGCCAGATAGCCAAGGCTCGCCCAGTGGTCGCACTTGCGGCGGATGCCTTCGTTCACGCCGAAGATTTCCTGGATGACGATGATCGCCGCGCGCGGTGCCCCTGCGGGCCGGGCGACATAGGCGGAAAAGCTGTTGGCGCCATCGAAAGTCGGAATGGTGACAGTCTCGCTCATGCTCGTATCCTCCTGGCAGTTGGGCTATGGCCGCCAGTCTAGCCCTTGCAGGCGGGCTTTGCCAAACCCAGCTTGAGGGCGACAAGGGAGAATCGAGCCATGAAGGTCCAGATCGAGATCGACTGCACTCCGGAGGAGGCGCGCACCTTCATGGGCCTGCCCGACGTGGGCAAGGCGAACGATGTCTACGTCGACGCGCTGACGAAGGCGATGAAGGGGGTGAGCAACCCTGACCAGCTGCAGCAGTATGCCAAGCAGCTTGCCCCCATGGGCCAGCTCGGCCTGAAGATGTTCCAGAGCTTCGTCGAAGGGGCGACCACCGCATCCTCCGGCGGCAAGAGCTCCAGGTCCGACTGATCCACCAGCCCGATCCGTTCATGGATACGATCTTTGCCCTGTCGAGCGGCGCCCCGCCCGCAGGCATCGCGGTCGTGCGGGTCAGCGGGCCGGGCGCTGGTGCGGCGCTGACGGGGCTGGCGGGCTCGCTGCCCCGCCCGCGCCGGGCCTCTGCGCGGACCTTGCGGGCGGCGGACGGGGGGGTGCTCGACGAAGCGCTGGTCCTGTGGCTGCCGGGCCCGGCGACCGCCACTGGCGAGGACCTGGCCGAACTGCACCTCCACGGTGGACGGGCGGTGATCGCGGCGGTCGAGGAGGCCCTCGCCGCCCTGCCGGGCCTGCGCCGCGCCCGGCCGGGCGAGTTCACGCGCCGGGCCTTCGCCAACGGCCGGATCGACCTCGCCGAAGCGGAGGGGCTGGCCGATCTGCTCGCCGCCGAGACCGAGTTGCAGCGCTGCGCCGCCCTCGCCAGCGCCGGTGGTGCGCTGTCCCGGCAGGTCGAAGACTGGCGGGAGCGGGTCCTCGCGCTTGCCGCCCGGGTCGAGGCCGCGCTCGACTTCGCCGACGAGGACGATGTCGACGCGCTCGATGCCGGCTTCGCCGCCAGCCTGCAGGCAATGCGCGAGGACCTGGGGCAGTGGCTTGCCCGGCCGCGAGCGGAACTGCTGCGGGAGGGGTTCAGGGTCGTTCTGGCGGGGCCGCCTAATGCCGGAAAGTCCAGCCTGTTCAACACTTTGGTAGAGAGCGAAGCGGCGATAACCGCGCCCACCGAGGGCACCACCCGCGACGTGCTCGAGCGCAGCGTGGCGCTCTTGGGGGTACCCTTCACGTTCGTCGACACCGCCGGGCTGCGCGAGCACACCGCCGATGCGGTCGAGGCGATCGGGATCGCCCGCGCCGAAGCCGAACTGGCCCGCGCCGACCTTGTCCTGTGGCTCGGCCCGGAAGGGCAGGGGCCGGAAGGCGCGTGGGAGATCGCCGCGAAGGCCGATCTCGGACGCGATTGCAAGTCTGCTCCGCGGCACTCGGTCTCGGTCCGCACGGGAGCCGGGCTCGACGCGCTGCGGCATGACCTGGTGAACCATGCCCGCGCCGCGCTTCCGCGACCCGGCGAGGTTGCGCTCAACGTCAGGCAGCACGCCTTCCTGACCGAGGCGCACGATGCTCTGTCAGAGCCTGACGCGGCGGGCGATCTTCTGATCCTGGCCGAAAACCTGCGCCTCGCGCGCCTCGCGTTCGACCGCCTGACCGGCCGCGCCTCGACCGAGGATATGCTCGATGCCCTGTTCGGCCGGTTCTGTATCGGCAAGTGATGTTCCACGTGGAACACCATGCCGCCGCCGCGCTGGATAATCTGTTCGCGTTGCGCTAGGCGCGGGTCCATGCACAGGTTCGATATCGTGGTGATCGGCGGCGGACACGCCGGCGTCGAGGCGGCCTGCGTCGCCGCGCGGATGGGCGCGCGCACCGCGCTGGTTTCGTTCGATCTCGAAGCCATCGGTGCGATGAGCTGCAATCCCGCGATCGGCGGCCTGGGCAAGGGGCACCTGGTGCGCGAGGTCGATGCTTTCGATGGCGTGATCGCCCGTGCCGCCGATGCCGGGGCCATCCACTACCGGATGCTCAACCTGTCGAAGGGCAGCGCGGTGTGGGGACCGCGCGTCCAGGCAGACCGCAAGCGGTTCAAGGCGGCTGTGCAGGCGATCGTCCGGGCCGAACCGAACCTGACGCTGGTGGCAGGCGAGGCGGCGGCCTTGCGGATGCAGGCTGGCCGCGTCACCGGTCTGGAACTGGCGGATGGCACCGGGCTGGAAGCGGCGGCGGTAATCCTGTGCACCGGCACCTTCCTCGGCGGCGTGCTGTTCCGGGGCGAGGAACGGTTCGTCGGCGGCCGCATCGGCGAGAGCGCGGCCACCCGGCTCGCCGCGCAGTTGCGCGGGGCCGGCCTGCCGATGGCGCGACTCAAGACGGGAACGCCGCCGCGCCTCGACGGGCGGACCATCGACTGGGCGCGGCTGGAGGAGCAGCCGAGCGACACCGGGCAATGGACCATGTCCGCGCTGGCCGGGGCGCGCGTCAACCCGCAGGTGTTCTGCGCGATCACGAGGACCAATGCCCGCAGCCATGAGGTGATTCGCGCCAACCTTCACCGGTCGCCGCTCTTCTCCGGGGCGATCGGTGCGGCGGGGCCGCGCTACTGCCCGTCGATCGAGGACAAGATCCACCGCTTCGCTGACCGCGACGGCCATCAGGTGTTCCTCGAACCGGAGGGTCTTGACACCCAACTGGTCTATCCCAACGGGATCAGCACCTCGCTGCCTGCCGATGTGCAGCTGGCCATGGTGCGGACAATGGACGGCCTCGAGCGGGTCGAGATGGTCGTGCCGGGCTACGCCGTGGAGTACGACCATGTCGATCCTCGTGCGCTGACGGCGACGCTCGAATGCCGCGCCCTTCCGGGCCTCTATTGCGCCGGCCAGATCAACGGCACGACCGGGTATGAGGAGGCGGCCGCGCAGGGCCTCGTCGCCGGGATGCACGCAGCGGCGGCGGTTCTGGGCCGCGCGCCGGCACCGCTGGACCGGGCCAACTCCTATCTCGCGGTCATGGTCGATGACCTCACGCTGCACGGGGTGAGCGAACCCTACCGGATGCTCACCGCGAGGGCGGAGTACCGTCTCCGCCTGCGGGCGAACAACGCCGCATCCCGCCTGACCGAGCTGGCGATCGCGGCGGGCTGCGTCGGCGAGGAGCGGCAGGCCTGGTTCCGTCAGCGGCAGGAGACGCTGGCCTCGTGGCGGGCTGCGCTGCAGCGCTCGCTGTCTTCGGCCGAACTGAACGACCACGGCTTGCCGGTCCGGCGCGACAGCGGCCGGCGGACATTGGGCGAATGGCTCGCCACGGGCGAACTGGATCGCCTCGCCCTCTCTCCCTGGCTGCCCGAGGTTCAGCCCGGTCAGGCTGAGATTGCCGGCGAGGCGATGGAGGACGCGGCCTATGCTCCTTACCTCGCGCGCCAGGATGCGGAGCTGCGCGACCTGCGCGCCAGCGAGGAGCTGCCGATCCCGGCGAGCTTCCCTTTCCATGAAGTGCCCGGGTTGTCGAACGAGATGGTGGAACGGCTGGCCCGCAGCAGGCCCGGAACGCTGGCAGCGGCGGGGCGGGTGGCAGGCGTGACACCGGCGGCGCTTTCCGCGCTGCTGGTCCATATCCGCAAGCGCGAACGCCCCTTCGCGGCATGATTGCCGACGAAGCCGAAGCGCGCGCCTATGTCGCGCAATGGGCCGATGCCGAGGCGATGGCCCGGATCGAGCTTCTGCTTGCCCGTCTCGCCGAGGAGAACAGGCACCAGAATCTGGTCGCGTCGGCGACTCTGGAATGCGCATGGCAACGCCATGTGGCTGACAGCGCGCAGCTCCTGCATCATGTTCCACGTGAAACACCCTTGGCTCCTTGGTTCGATCTCGGGACCGGTGCCGGATTCCCGGGTCTGGTCATCGCCTGTCTTCGGCCGGGGTGGCAGGTGTTCCTGGTCGAATCGCGCCGCAGGCGGGTCGAATGGCTGCGGTCCATCGCGGACGAACTGGGCCTTCGCCGCTGCCGGGTCGAAGGAACTCGGCTTGAAGCGCTCGAATCTGTCCCGGCAGGGGTCATCAGCGCCCGCGCTTTTGCCCCTCTGCCGCGATTGCTGGCGCTGTCTGCGCGATTTTCCACAGCCGACACCATGTTCCTGTTGCCCAAGGGGCGATCCGGGGCGCAGGAACTGGCAGACGCGCCGAAGTGGATTCGGCGGACGTTCCACGTGGAACAGTCACGGACCGATGCCGGAGCCAGTATCCTCGTCGGGCGGTTGAGCAAGGAGGCGCGCGAGAGGCTGTCATGATCACCATCGCCATCGCCAACCAGAAGGGCGGAGTGGGCAAGACCACCACCGCCATCAACATTGCCACCGCCATGGCCGCGACCGGATGGAAGACCTTGCTGATCGACCTCGATCCGCAGGGCAACGCCTCCACCGGGCTCGGGATCGGCGCTGCCGAGCGGAGCGAATCGAGCTACGATCTGCTGGTCGACCAGATTCCGCTGGCCGAGTGCACCGTGGCGACCGCGATCCCCGGTCTCGATCTGGTCCCCGCGACGGTCGACCTTTCCGGTGCCGAGGTCGAGCTGGTGGCGGTCGAGGACCGGACCGAGCGCCTGCGGCAGGCGCTGGCCGGGCATCGGGATCACGCGATCTGCTTCATCGACTGCCCCCCGTCGCTGGGGCTGCTCACGCTCAACGCAATGACCGCGGCGGACACGCTGCTGGTGCCGCTGCAGTGCGAATTCTTCGCGCTCGAGGGCCTCAGCCAGTTGCTCCAGACCGTCGAACGGGTGCAGCAGCGCTTCAACCCGCAACTCGGAATCATCGGCGTGGCGCTGACGATGTTCGACCGCCGCAACCGTCTCACCGACCAGGTCGCCGACGACGTGCGCGATTGCCTCGGCAACCTCGTGTTCGAGGCCGTCATCCCGCGCAACGTGCGCCTGTCGGAAGCGCCAAGCCATGGCCTGCCGGCGCTCGTCTACGATCATTCCTGCCCCGGCAGCCGGGCCTATATCGCGCTGGCACGCGAGCTGATCGGCCGGCTGCCCGAACAGAGGAAGGCCGCATGAGCAATCCCAGCGATCCGATCCGGTTCTCGGTCCCGCTTCGTCCCGCAGGCGAAAAGGGCAAGCGGCTTGGCAAGGGGCTGGGTGCCCTGCTGGGGGAAACCCGCCGCGAGGAGCCGCTGGTCCCCGGAAGCGCGGGATCGGCCGAAGAGGCGCAGGTGATTGCGGCGGGCGAGAGCCCCGGGCGCGGTCTTGCCATGCTGCCGGTCGCGCAGATCGAGCCGCTGCCGGGCCAGCCGCGCCGCCATTTCGACGAGGCTGCGCTCGACGAGCTGGCAGCATCGATCGCCGCGCGCGGCGTGATCCAGCCGATCATCGTCCGCCGGCTCGAACCCGGCCGCTATCAGCTGGTCGCCGGCGAGCGCCGCTGGCGCGCGGCCCAGCGCGCGCGGCTGCACGAGCTGCCCGCGCTGGTGCGGGAGCTCGACGACCGCGATGCCATGGCGCTCGCGCTGATCGAGAACATCCAGCGCGAGGATCTCAACCCGGTCGAGGAAGCCCGCGCCTATCGCCGCCTGTCGGAAGACGAATCGCTGACCCAGGCCGAAATCGCCCGCCTGGTCGACAAGTCGCGCAGCCACGTGGCCAACCTCCAGCGCCTGCTTGCGCTCCCCGAGGCCGTGCTCGACATGGTGGAGCAGGGAGTGCTGTCGATGGGGCACGCCCGGGCACTGATCGGCAACGACCGCGCCGCGGCCCTCGCCCAGCAGGCGGTCGCGCGCAAGCTGTCGGTGCGCGAGATCGAATCGCTCGTGCGGCAGGAGGAGGCCGATACCGGCGCCAGGTCCGGCCGCCGCGCCCGCACATCGCGCGATCCGGCCAAGGATGCCGACATCGCTGCGGTACAAGGCCATCTCGAGGAGTTCCTCGGTCTGGCGGTGCGGATCAAGACCGATGCCGATCCGCGCTCGGGCGCTGTGACGATCCGTTATCGCTCGCTCGACCAGCTTGACCTTATCTGCCAGCGCCTGACCGGCGGCGATATCTAGCCAACCTTCTGAAAAACCGCAGATTCTCTCTGCCGGCTTCCGGCCGGAGCGTTAACGCGCCGGGCCGGGACGTTAACCATACCCGCAAGTAAAGGTTGAACTCCGCAAGACTACACAGGTCGGCAGAACGGGCCGGAAACCTGTTCGCGGCGTGGCGGCCCGATGGCCCTAACGCCCGGGACGTGACTACGCTTGCAAAAGGGACCAGGTACTATGATCAATACGCTTCGCATGGGCGCCGCTGGCGTCGCACTCGCCGCCATGGCGCTGGCTTCGGCTGCCAGCGCTGCCGAAACCGCCACCGCGACCGCCCAGGCCGACGTGGTGCAGGCTTTCACCGTGACCAAGGACGCCGACCTTGACTTCGGCGCGATCGTCGTGGCCGCTGCCGGCGGCGATGTCACCGTCTCGCCGGCTGGCGCGCTGACCTGCGGCAGCGGCTTCGTCTGCCACGGCTCGACTTCGGCCGCGGCCTTCTCGGTTGACGGCGGCACGATCGGCAAGCGCCTGTTCATCGACCTGCCGGACACTTCGGCCGGTGCGCTGGTCATGCAGCATTCCAACAGCGCTGCCCTGGTTGCCGGCGGTGCGACCGCCGCGTCGGTGGAGATCGAACTCGCCGGCTTCACCACCAGCGCCGCGTTCGACGCGCTGGCTGGCAAGCACTATGTCGACATCGCCGATGCCGGCCTCGCCGGTGGCGGCAGCGCCTCGGGTGTTGGCGCGGCCGACTTCTCGGTCGGCGGCACGGCGACCTTCGACGGCTCGGAAGTCGAAGGCACCTATTCGGTCAACTTCGACGTCACCGTCGACTACGAATAAGGCGCGAGCCGGGCTGCGGCCCGGCACGACCGAAAGGCGAGGGGCGCGTCCGCAAGGGCGCGCCCCTTCTTTCGCTGCAGATCTGCCCGGCCCGGGTTGGCCCATGCATCAGCCGGTCATGGTTAGGCGCATCTTAACCATGTCGTCCTAACCCCAGGCGCGAACCTCGGTAGTTTCCCTGATGGGACTGGAAAGGGACGCGCAAGACATGATCCAACCATTCGCCCGCCGCCTCGCCCTGGCTCTTGCCCTGCTCGGGGCCTGGCTCGGACCCGCTGCCCCCGCGCTGGCGCAGGGCGACCTCCTGGTGGCGCCCACCCGGGTGATCCTCGACGGGCGGCGCGGAACCGAGGTGATCCTCAGCAACATCGGCAGCGAGGAGGCGACCTACCGCGTCGAGCTGGAGCTGCGGCGAATGACACCGGAAGGCGGTCTGGTCGACGTCGATCCGCAGGACGTGAACGAAGCCGAACGCGCGGCACTCGACATGATCCGCTACGCCCCGCGCCGGATCACGCTTCCCCCCGGCCAGCCGCAGGCGGTCCGCCTGTCGGCCCGCCCGGGGGTCGATCTGCCCGAGGGCGAGTACCGCGTCCACATGGCTTTTCGCGCCATTCCCCGTCCGCCCAGCCTGACCGCTGCGGAGGAGGAGACCGAGGGGCTGCGGCTCAGACTGGTCCCCGTCTACGGGGTGACCATCCCGGTGATCGTGCGCCACGGCCGGCTCGAAGCCACCGCCGCGCTCGAGGAGCCGCGGATGGTGCAGGCGGGCGACGAGGCCGAACTGCGGGTCAGCATCGCCCGCCAGGGGCAGGCCTCGACCTATGGCGACCTGCAGGTGCTTCGCCAGGGCAGCGGCGAGGTGCTCTACACCGCGCGCGGCCTGGCGGTCTACGCCGAGGTTCCCCGGCGTGAGTTCGCCCTCCCCCTGGCGCAGGACGAGCTTGCCCGGCTGACCGGGCCGGTCCGGATCGAATACCGCGAACCTGCGGCAACCGGCGGCGGATTGATCGCCGCGCTCGACACGGTGCTGCGCTAGGACCGCACGAGGAGGAGCCGGGAGCGGCGATCCATGCGGCACGTCCAGCCATCAAGGGCTTGGTCCACCCGTGGCGCCATCGCACTCGCTGCGGTGGCGCTCGGCGCGTCCGTCCCCGCCGCAGCGCAAAACGGCTGGAAGGCAAGCGACGACGATGCCATCCTGGTGACTTTCACGGTCGGCAAGCACGAACTGGTCAACGAAGTGCGCGGCTATCAGACCGACCGCGGAGTATGCCTGGACCTGGGTGACGTCATACAGTCGTTCGACCTGCCCGTGCGCCTCGACCGCAAGTCGCGCCGCGCAACCGGCTGGCTGTTCGCCGAGGATCAGACCTTCACCATCGACCGCGATTCGAATACGGTACAAAACAAGAACATAGGCAGCGCCCCGGTGCAGGACGAGATCTACGACACGGCGGAGGGCTGGTGCGTGCGGCTGGAGGCGCTGTCGCAGTGGTTCGGTGTGGGCATGACGGCCGACCTCTACAACGCGACCATCCGCGTCGACAACGACGCGAAACTGCCGTTCCTCGAAGCGATCGAGCGCAGAAGTCGCGCGGCGCGACTTCGCAAGCCTGCGCCGGCGTTCGACCTTGCCGCCTATCCGCGCGCCGATGCCGAATACCGCCTGTGGCGAACCCCGTCGGTCGATGTCAACGTGCAGGCGCGGGCCAGCGGTGGCGGCTCGGCAGGCGCGCGCCGCACGTTCCGCTACGAGATGACCGCTGCGGGCGAGCTGGGCAAGGTCAGCTATACTGCCCGGCTTGCCTCGGACGACCGGTTCCAGCCGCAATCGCTGCGGCTGACCGCCTACCGCAACCAGGCCGAAGGGGGGATGCTGGGCCCGCTTGATGCCACCCAGGTCGCCGCGGGCGATATCGAGCTGCCGCAGGGCCAGCTGACCGGCCGCACCGTGGTCGGGCGCGGGGCGTTCGTCAGCAACCGGCCGCTGGGCGTTTCGGCCCGGTTCTCCACCACCACCCTGCGCGGGCCGCTGCCCGCCGGGTGGGACGCAGAGCTCTACCGCAACGGCCAGCTGATCGCCTTCCAGCAGGAGGACGGCAGCGGCCGGTACCTGTTCGACGAGATCGATCTCCAGTTCGGCCGCAACGCATTCGAGGTGGTGCTCTACGGCCCCCAGGGCCAGGTGCGCCGCGTGCGCGAAGATGTGCCCGTAGGCCGGCAGATGATCGCCCCCGGGCAGACCCACTACTGGGCCGGGATCGTCCAGCATGACCGTGACGTCATCGAACTGGGCGCGCGACAGCGGCTGCCGGACTCCGGGCAGTGGCGCTGGGGCGTGGGCGTCGAGCGCGGGCTCGACGAGCGCACCAGCGTGGCGCTCGGCTACCAGAGCATCGTTCTGGGCAGCCGGCGCCGGCAGTACATCGAAGGCAACCTCCAGCGCAGTTTCGGCGCGATGCAGGTCCAGCTCGCCGCCGCGCACGAACTCGGGCGCGGCCTGTTCGCGGAGGCGACCGCGCTCGGCGAACTGGGCCCGGTCAGCCTGGCGGCGAACATCGCCTGGGTTGCCGGCCGGTTCCGCAGCGACTTCGGCGACGACAGCCTGCACTACCGCGGCGGTTTGCGGGCCGACACCTCGCTCAAGCTCGGCCGGTTCGTCCTGCCGATCCAGGCCGGGATCAGCCGGATCGCCCGGCGCGACGGCACGAGCGTCAACGAGTGGTCGCTCGGGACCAGCGCGCGCCTGCTCGGCACCGACCTGCGCGCCGAGCTGAGGCGGGAAGCCGAAGGCACGGCCGGCGCGAGCGAAACGCGGCTGCGCCTGCTCGCCAGCCGCCGCCTGTTCGGCCTGCCGCTGCGCGCCGGGGCGGATCTCATCCTCTCGGGTCCGGACCGCGGCCTCGACACGGCACGGATCGCAACCGGCAAGCGGCTCGACGAGGTGTCCGATCTCAATTTCGAGGCGGAGTACGACCGGGGCACCGGAACGACCGATCTCTCGGCCGGATACACACGCAACTTCAAGCACTTCCTTCTGAGAGCCGATGCCGGTTACGGGACCAACGGCACGTTCGGCGCCAACCTCTCGCTCGCCTTCAGCCTCGGGCCGGACCCGGTGCGCGGCGGCGTGCGGATCACCAGCGAGCGTCTCGCCCGCAACGGGCAGGCCTCTGTCACCGTTTTCCGGGACGATGACGGCGACGGGCGCCTCTCGGCCGGGGAAAGCCCGCTGGAAAACGTCATGGTCGAAGCCGGGCTGCGCTTCCGCGATGCGGTCACCGCGGAGAACGGACGCACCATCGTTGACGGCCTGTCGCCGTTCCAGCCGGTGCTGGTCGGGGTCGACCTCGCCTCGCTCGACGACCCGTTCCTGGTTCCGGCGAGCAAGGGGGTGGTGGTCGTCCCGCGACCCGGGGTGGTGACCGAGGTCCTCCTCCCGATCACGCCCTCGGGCGAGGTGGAGGGGACACTGATGACCGGCAGCGGCACCGCGCAACCCGGCGCGGAACTCGAGCTGGTGGACCGCGCCGGAGCGGTGGTGGCGACCACGGTCAGCGAGTACGACGGGTTCTTCCTGTTCGACCGGGTGCCCTACGGCAGCTATCGCCTGCGGTTGTCCGCCGCGGTCGCGCGCCAGCTCCAGGCTGCGGGCGAGCTTGCCGACCGGATCGTAGTCGGCCGGGCGAACGAAATCGCCCGGCTCGGCCTGGTCCGGCTCGAAGCCGGCGAGACGACGATTGCCCGCGCCGGATCGCCGCCGTGAGAACTACTTGATGCTGCGGACCTTGCCCTTGGCCGGGCGCGGGGCAGGGGCGTGGCGGTGGACCTGGCGCTTGCCCGGGCGGGTGTGGTGGTGGGGGGTTTCGACCCACTCCTCGGTCACGGTTTCGCGCACCACCGCGCGCTGGGGAATCTGCACCAGCACCGGCACGTATGTCATGTGCACGGCATGGCCGTAGCCGTAGCCGTAGCCATGGCCGTAGTAGCCCGCCCCGTATCCACCAGCCCCGTATCCGCCAGCCCCGTATCCGCCAGCCATGTAGCGATCGAGCCAGGCCTCGCATTCCTCGCGCAGCCGGTCGCGCTCGCGTTCTCCGCCGCCGGCAATGGCCGATCCGATCACCGCGCCCGCGATCCCGCCGATCCCGGCACCGATGAGCGTGCCCGCCAGACGGTCGCCGTCGACGACCCGGTTGCCGATCACGCCGCCGACAGCCGCGCCGAGGATCCCGCCGCCGATGCCGCCTTCGCGCCGGTCGCTCCTGCCCGAGCGGTACTGGCGGGCGCAATCCTCCAGCCATGCTTCCCGGTCGAACGCGGCGGGCTGCGGCGGGAGCTGGCCCATGTGGTGCCAGCCGGGAAGCGCCGGCGCGGCGGGGTAGGGACCTGCGGTCGGAACCGGATGGTGCCCCTGATGATGGTGGTGGCGGGGATGGCCTGCATGACCGGGAAGCGCGTCATCTGCGGCGTAGTCCGCCCCGGCGCGGTCCTCGTCGGGCCGGTCCTCGACCGGGAAGCCCGCCGGCGGCGCGGGGAGCGGCTGGACCACCGGCTGCTGTTCGAAGATCACCGGGGCCTGCACCGGTGCGGGCCGGGCATATTCGTAGCTGCCGGGCTCGTAGGTCATCTCCGGCTGGGCCAGCGCCGGCGCGGCGGCGAGCACGGCGGAGCTGGCGATCCCGAGCGACAGGAAACGGCGAGTGGTCATTTGCGAAATTCCCCAGAAGCGGCGGCACAACGGGACCGATTCCCGTGCGTTAGGGGAAAATCTACCATCAGGATCCGCAGGAACACACACCCTGCGGCGCCCTGTCCCGTTTCGGGGCAGGTCAGATCCGGCCGCAGAGCATCGCCGCCAGGTCCTCGATCCCGCGCGCGTCGGCCCGGTCAAAGCGCGCGGGAAGCGGGCTGTCGAGGTCGATCACCGCGACCACCTGCCCCTCGCGCAGCACCGGCACCACCAGTTCCGAGCGGCTCGCCGAATCGCAGGCGATGTGGCCGGGGAAGGCGTGGACATCGCTGACCAGCTGGGTCTCGCGCGTGGCCGCGGCGGTGCCGCACACCCCTCTGGGCAACGGGATGCGGATGCAGGCCGGCCGGCCGACGAACGGTCCGAGCACCAGCTCCTCGCCCATCAGGCGGTAGAACCCGGCCCAGTTGAGATCGGGCAGGAACTCCCACATCAGCGCGGCGACATTGGCCATGTTGGCGACCCCGTCGGGCTCGCCCGCTGTCAGCGCGTCGGCGGCGTCCACCAGCTGGCGATACTGTTCGGCCTTGGGCACGGTGCGATCGGGGGCGAAGTCGTACATGGACACCCCCCTAGCCGCTCGCGCCCGCGCCGTCACTTGAAGGATTGCCGCCGGCCTGCCTCCATCCTATGCCTGCCGTCATGAGCATCGGCCGCAAACTCCTCGTCGCCCTCCTCGTCTTCCTGGTGCTGGTCGGGGCCTTCGCGTTGTGGGTGTGGCGCGGCGACAGCGCGGACCTCTCGGTCGAGGCCGTGTCGGGCGTCGATCCGACGCTCGAGGAGCCGAGCGCCGAGCTTCTCCCGACGGTGCGGATCGCGGAGCCGGTCGGCTGGGCCGAGGGCGAGACTCCCGAAGCCGCCCCGGGCCTGAGGGTGATGCGCTTCGCCGAGGGGCTGGAGCATCCCCGGGTCATTCACACCCTGCCCAACGGCGACGTGCTGGTCACTCTCACCCGCGCACCCGAAAGCGGCGATGACGGGGGGCTCGCCGGCCGGATCGCCGACTGGCTGATGACGCGGGCAGGGGCCAAGGGGCCTTCGCCCGATCAGCTGGTCCTGCTGCGCGACGCTGACGGCGACGGCGCGGCCGAAGTGCGCCAGGTGCTGAGCGATGCGCTCGACTCGCCTTCGGGCATCGCCTGGAACGACGGCACGCTCTATGTCGCCAATCACGACGAGGTGCTGGCCTTCCCTTACGAACTCGGGGCGACCAGCCTCGGGGGCGAAGGGCGCAAGCTGATGGATCTGCCGGCAGGCGGCGGGCACTGGATGCGCAACATCGAGCTCAGCCCCGACGGCAGCAAGCTCTACATCGCGGTCGGATCGGTCTCCAACATCGGCGAGCAGGGGATGGAGGTCGAGGAGGGCCGGGCGATGATCCACGAGCTCGACCTCGCCACCGGCAGCCACCGGCCGTTCGCCGCCGGCCTGCGCAACCCGAACGGGCTCGACTGGAATCCGTGGAGCGGCGAGCTGTGGACCACCGTCAACGAGCGCGACATGCTCGGCGCGGATCTGGTGCCCGACTACCTGACCAATGTGCCGATCGGCGCGCAATACGGCTGGCCCTGGCTCTACTGGCGCGAAAACATCGACGACCGGGTCGAGGCACCCATGCCGCAGTACCTGATGGAGTACACCCGCCGGCCGGAATATGCGCTGGGCCCGCACGTCGCCGCGCTGGGGCTGGTGTTCTCGGCGGAAGGCGACCGGCTGGGCGACCGGTTCGGGCAGGGCGCGTTCATCGCCCGGCACGGCTCGTGGAACCGCAAGCCGCCTTCGGGCTACGATGTCGTCTACGTCGCCTTCGACGAGCGCGGCAACCCGCAGGGCAAGCCGGTGCCGGTGCTGACCGGGTTCCTGACCGGCGAGGGCACCACGCGCGGCCGCCCCACATGGGTCGAATGGGCCGGGGACGGCGCGCTCCTGGTCAGCGACGACACGGGGGGGATCATCTGGCGGGTGGTGGCCGAAGGAGCCGCGCCGCGCCCGGCGATCGTGCGCCAGCGGACCCGCTCTCTCCCCCCGCAGCGCCAGCTGAGCGGCGATCCCGCCGATGCCTTCGGCGAGCAGGCGCGCTAGAGCGCGGTCCCGGCCCTGCCGGCCACTTCGGTGACGAAGTGCCAGGCGACCCGGCCCGAGCGGGCACCGCGCCGCCGCGACCATTCCAGGGCCTCGGCTTCGTCCCAGGCGAGTCCGCTTTGATCGGCATAGGCGGCCACGATCGCGAGGTAGGTCGCCTGGTCGCAGGCATGGAACCCGAGCGACAGGCCGAACCGGTCTGCCAGCGCCAGCCGGTCGTCGACCTCGTCGCGGGGGCTGAGCGGGTCGTCCTGCTCGCCCTTCGAGCGCGCGACGATCGCCCGGCGATTCGCGGTGACGGCAAGCCGGACATTGTCCGGCCGCGCCTCAACCCCGCCGTCGAGCCAGCTGCGCAGAAGCCGCGGCCCCTGGTGGTCGCCGGCGGCAAAGCCGAGATCGTCGAGGTAGACGACGAAGCGCCGCGCGACCGGCGCGAGCGCGGCGAACAGGGCCGGCAGGCGCTCGAGAGCGCGGCTGGCGACCTGCACCAGCGCCAGCGCACCCGGCGCTTCATCCTGCACTTCGACGGTGGCCGAGCGCACCAGGGCCGACTTGCCCATCCCGCGCGCGCCCCACAGGAACATATCGTGGGCCGCCGCGCCCGCGGCGTGGCGGCGCAGATTGCCCAGCACGGCGTCCCTCTGCTGGTCGATGCCGCGAAGCACGCCGAGCGGCGGGGCGTCGAGCGCGCTTACCGCGCGCGGCTCGCAGCTATCCCAGACATAGGCCGGATGGCTGAGCCAGTCGAATGCCGCGGCGGCCGGCCTGCCTGACAGCCGTTCCAGCGCAGCGGCGATCCTCTCCAGCGGGTCGTGCGGGCCCGCCACGGCTCAGCCGGCCAGCTGCCCGGCCGTCAGGTCGTAGAGCGCCTCGGCCCCCGCCGTCGCCGAGGCGCGCAGACCCACCGCCTCGGGCACGATCCGGTCGAGGAAGAAGCGCACCGTGACCGGCTTGGCGGCGGCAAGCGCCGGTGCGGCACCGCTTTCCACCGCCCGCAGCTGGCGCAGCAGCTGCCAGCCCGCCACCGCCACCGCGCACATGGTGCAGAACGGCACGCTGCCGGCCAGGCGATCGTCGAGACTGGCCTCGTCCAGCATCCATTGCCCGATCGCCGCGCAATCGCGGGCCAGCGCTGCCAGCGGCGGCTCGCCGGCCGCGTCCCGGGCGATGTCGTCCATCAGCGCGGTCAGCACCGCGCCGCCTTCCAGCCCCAGCTTGCGGGTGACGAGATCGGCCGCCTGGATGCCGTTGGTCCCTTCGTAGATCGGCGCGATCCGCGCATCGCGGTAATGCTGGGCGGCACCGGTTTCCTCGACGAAGCCCATGCCGCCGTGGACCTGCACGCCGAGGCTGGCGACCTCCACCCCGATATCGGTCCCCCAGGCCTTGAGCATGGGCACCAGGGTATCGGCGCGCCGGGCCGCCGCCTCGTCGCCCAGCGCTCCGCGATCGACCTGCCCGGCGGTGTAGTAGAGCAGCGCGCGGCTCGCCTCGGTCAGCGCCTTCATCCGGATCAGCGTGCGACGCACGTCGGGATGTTCGATGATCGCCACCGGAGTCTTGTCGGGCGAACCGGCGCGGGCCGACTGGATCCGGTCGCGGGCGTAGGCGAGCGCCTGCTGCGTGGCCCGCTCGGCAATCTGCACGCCCTGGTTGCCGACGTTGATCCGGGCGTTGTTCATCATCGTGAACATGGCGGCAAGCCCGCGGTTCTCCGCGCCGACCAGTTCGCCCACGCATTCGCCGCTGTCGCCATAGCTCATCACGCAAGTGGGCGAGGCGTTGATCCCGAGCTTGTGTTCGAGGCTGACGCACTTGAGATCGTTGCGCCCACCGAGCGATCCGTCATCGTTCACGTGGTACTTGGGGACGATGAACAGGGAAATGCCGCGCGTTCCCTCCGGCGCGTCGGGCAGGCGGGCGAGCACCAGGTGGATGATGTTGCCGGCGAGTTCGTGCTCGCCCCAGGTAATGTAGATCTTCTGCCCTTCGATCAGGTACTTGCCCGCGTACGGCCCATCGGTGATCGGGGTGGCGGTGGCGCGCAGGGCGCCGACGTCGCTGCCGGCCTGCGGCTCGGTCAGGTTCATCGTGCCAGACCATTCGCCGCTGACCAGCCGCGGCAGGTATTTCGCCTTCTGCGCCTCGCTGCCGTGATGCTCCAGCGCCTCGATCGCGCCGACCGAAAGCATCGGCAGCAGGTTGAACGCCATGTTGGCGGTGCCGAGGTTCTCCAGCACGTTGCAGGCGAGCGTGAACGGCAGCCCCTGCCCGCCGTGCTCGACCGGGCTGGCGATCGCGTTCCAGCCCTGCTCGACGTAGAGGTCGTAAGCCGCCGCGAAGCCGTCGGGCAGACGCACCACGCCATTTTCCAGCACCGCGCCTTCCACGTCGCCCACCCGGTTGAGCGGAGCCCATTCGCCCGCCGCGAGCGCGCCCACCCCGTCCACGATCGCCTCGACCAGGTCGGGTTCGGCGGCGGCGAAACGTTCGCTCGCGGCGAGCTGTTCGATCCCGGCATTGATGCGGATGGCGAGCAGCTGGTCCTGCGTGGCGGGCGCGTAGGGAATCACGACGGGCTAATCCTCTTGGCTTGCGGCGCAATCACCTATAGCGCGCGCCCATGACGGGCAAGAACGCTACGGAAGTGGTGGCCGCCGATGGCGCAGGGATCGCCCGGGCGGCCCAGGTTCTCCGCTATGGCGGGCTCGTGGCGGTGCCGACCGAGACGGTCTACGGACTTGCCGCCCGGGCCGACAGCGCCGAGGCGGTGGGCCGGATCTATGCCGCGAAGGGACGTCCCGGCTTCAATCCGCTGATCGTCCATGTCCGCGGACTGGTGCAGGCCCGCGCGCTTGCCCGCTTCGACAGCGTGGCGACAGCGCTGGCCGAGGCGCACTGGCCTGGTCCGCTGACTCTGGTGCTGCCGCGCCGGGAGGATGCCGCGCTCGCGCCGGCGGTCACGGCGGGCCTGCGCACCCTCGCGCTGCGGGTGCCCGCCCACCCCGCGATGCGGGCTCTGCTGGAGGCGGTGGACTTCCCGCTGGCCGCGCCCTCGGCCAACCGCTCCGGCTTCATCAGCCCGACGACGGCACAGCACGTGCTCGCCTCGCTGGAGGGGCGGCTCGATCTGGTGCTCGACGGAGGTGCCTGCGCGGCCGGGCTCGAATCGACCATCGTCGCGGTGCGCGAGGGGGGGAATGTGGAGGTGCTGCGCCCGGGGCCGATCGACCTCGGCCGGCACCTGCCCGGCGGCGGGCTGATCGAGGCCCCCGGCCAGCTCGCCAGCCATTACGCGCCGGGCAAGCCGGTGCGGCTGGGCGCAGTGGCGGCGCGACCGGACGAGTTCCTCATCGGCTTCGGCGCGATCGCCGGCGACTGCACGCTGTCCGCTTCGGGCGACGTCGATGAGGCGGCGGCCCGGCTCTATGCCTGCCTGCACGAGGCCGCCCGGGCACTGCACCCGCGCATAGCGGTCGCGCCGGTGCCCGACACGGGGCTGGGGCGCGCGATCAACGACCGGCTGCGCCGCGCTGCCGCCTAGGCGCTCACCCCGCCCCGTGCCAGTCGCTCGTCCATCAGCGCCTGGAGGTCCGCCTCGGGCCGTGCGCCGTAGTGGCTGATGATCTCGCTCGCGGCGATGGCACCGCGGCGCAGGCAACGCTCGAGCGGCTCGCCGTTGACGTGGCCGTAGAGGAACCCGGCGGCGAACAGGTCGCCGGCACCGGTCGTGTCGACCACCCGTTCGACCGGCTCGGCGGCCACTTCGGCGCGCTCGCCCGACGCCACCGCCACCGCCCCGTCGGCGCTGCGGGTCACGACCAGAACCGGCACCCGGGGCGCGATCGCGGCTATCCCGGCCTCGACGTCGTCCTCGCCGGTGAGCGCGGCCAGTTCGAGGTGGTTGGCGAACAGGATATCGATCAGCCCGTCGGCGATCAGGGCGCGGAAATCGTCGCCGTGCCGCTCGATCACGAACACTTCGCTCAGCGTGAAGGCGACCTTGCGGCCTGCGGCCCGCGCCGCCTCGATCGCCCGGCGCATGGCCGCGCGCGGCTCCTCGGGATCCCACAGATAGCCTTCGAGATAGAGCACCCGGGCCGCCGCCACGGCTTCGGCGTCGAGCGCGGCGGGGGGCAGGAACTGGCTCGCCCCTAGGAAGGTGTTCATCGTCCGCTGCGCATCGGGGGTGACAAAGATCAGGCAGCGCGCCGTCGGCGGATCGCCGGCGCGCGGGGCGGTGTCGAAGTCGATCCCCACGGCCCGGATGTCGTGGGCGAAGACCTCGCCCAGCTGGTCCTGCGCCACCTGACCGATGAAGGCGCACTGCGCGCCGAGCGCCGAGAGGCCGGCGAGGGTGTTGGCGGCCGATCCGCCGGAGATCTCGCGCGCCGGCCCCATGGCGTCATAGAGCTCCTTTGCCCGGGCCGTGTCGACCAGGGTCATCCCTCCCTTGCTCAGGCCGAGTTCCTCGATCAGTTCGTCGGTGCAGGGGGACATCACGTCGACAATGGCGTTGCCGATGGCGATCACGTCATAACGGGGTTCATTCACGCAGCTGGTCCTTGGGGCGGGAGGGTAGGCGCGCCGCGACTAGCCGTTTGCGCGGCTCGGGCCAAGGCGCTTGTGGCGCGTTAGAGGTTGACGCCGCCCCGGCCGGCGCGCGACAGGGTGGCATGGACGCCGCCCTTGCCGCCCTTCTGCGCGCCGTGCCCCAGCTGGCGGAGCGCGCCGTGCTGCGGGTGCTGCTCAAGTCGGTGGCGGTCACGCTGGTGCTGTTCGCGCTGCTGGGGCTTGGTGCCTGGGCCGGGTTCTCATGGCTGGTGGCGCAATGGGACAACCGCATGGCGGCGGAACTGGGCGGGCTGATCGCCGTGATCGCGACCGTGATCGGCGGCTGGCTGCTGTTTCGCCTGGTGGCGCTGCTGGTGCTCCAGTTCTTTGCCGAGGATGTCGTCGCGGCGGTGGAGGCGCGCCATTACCCGCAGGCGCACGCCAGCCTCCGCCACCGCGGCTTTGCCGTCGCGCTGGGTGACGGGCTGCGCGCGCTTGCACGGGCGCTGCTGGTCAACCTTGCCATACTGCCGCTCGCGCTGGTGCTGCTCGTCACCGGTGTCGGCACGGCCCTGCTGTTCTGGGCAGTCAACGGCTGGCTGCTCGGGCGGGAGCTGACCGAGATGGTCTGGCTGCGGCAGGAACAGGCCGCCGGCGCGCGTCGCGTGCCGGTCAGCCGGTGGCAGCGGTTCGCTCTGGGCGGGTTCGTCGCCGCCCTGCTGGCGGTTCCTCTGGTCAACCTGCTGGTTCCGGTGCTCGGCGCGGCTGCCGCCACCCATCTCGTCCATCGTCGCCCCGGCGCTCCAGATCGTGCCCCAGATCGCGCCCCAGATCATGGCCCAGATCATGCCCAAGACCCTGCATAAGCTCCTTGCCCTCGCTCTCCTGCCCGCGCTTGCAGCCTGCGGCGGCGCGGCGACCAGCCGCCCGGCCAGCACACCCCCGCCGCAGGCGGGCGTGTCGCGCCCGGCAGTGGTTCCGCCGACCCGGCCGGTGCCGCCGCCGGCGCCGGGGCCGGCGGCCGGCTTCCGTGTGCCCCGGGTGATGGCCTTGCCGGGCATAGAGGGGCTGATCGGGGCGGATGCCGCCTCGCTCACCCGCCAGTTCGGCACCCCCCGGCTCGACGTGCGCGAAGGCGATGCACGCAAGCTGCAGTTCAGCGGCGAGCCCTGCGTGCTCGATATCTGGCTCTATCCGCTCAGTCCCGGAGCCGAGCCGACCGCGACCTATCTCGAGGCGCGCCGCGCCTCTGACGGGCTCGACGTTGATCGGGTGGCATGCGTCCGGGCGCTGCTGCGGCGCTGACCCGGCGCAGTGGGGAGTAACCCGGGCTTAACCGCGTCCCGCTATCCTCGCGCGCAGGCAGGAGGATAGCCGTCCATGACCATGCAGTTTGCCGACCTCGCCCGTTCGGTCGCCGCCGACGGGCAGATCTCGTCGTCCGAGGTGCTGGCCCTGCGCCGGCTCGGCTGGGGCGATGGTCTTGTCAGCCCGGCGGAGGCCGAGGCGATCTTCGCCATCAACCGCAGCGTGACCCGCCCATCCGGCGAATGGGTCGACTTCTTCGTCGAGGCGCTGGGCGAATTCGTGCTCAACGGCAGCGAGCCGCGCGGGATGTGCAGCGAGGACGAGGCCGCCTGGCTGATGCGGGCGATCGACCACGACGGCCGGCTCGAGACAATGGCCGAACTGGAACTGCTGGTGCGGGTGATCGAGCGCGCGCGCAACGTGCCCGACAGCCTCAAGCATTATGCCCTGCGCCAGATCGAGGCGGCGGTGCTGACCGGCACCGGACCGACCCGCTGCGGCGGCGAGTTGTCCGACCGCCAGGTCACAGGGGCCGAATGCCGCCTCATGCGCCGGCTGGTGTTCGCCAGCGGCGGCCATGGCCCTGCGGCTGTCACCCGGTTCGAGGCGGAAATGCTGTTCCGCATCAAGGACGTGACCCGGGGGGCGGACAATTCCCCGGAATGGGCGCAGCTGTTCGTCGACGGCGTCGCCAACTACCTGCGCGGGTTCACCCTCGCCAATGCCCAGCTCAGCCACGAGCGGATGCGCGAGCTGGAAGGCTTCATCGCCGACAACCGCGCCAGCGTGGGTCGTTTCATGGGGGCGATGGTCCGCGAAGTGCCGCAGGTGCGCAACCACCTCGGCAAGGTGTTCGGCAAGAAGCCCGATCCGGCCGGGTTCACGGAACTGGAAGCGACCGGCAAGGTCGTGACCGAAGACGAACAGCGCTGGCTCGATACGATGATCGGTGCCGATGGCGAGGTCGACGAGCTGGAGCGGGCCCTGCTCGACCGGGTTGCGCAGGACCTCGTCTAGCTCTCGGCCAGCGGCGCGAACTCCGCATCCACCAGTCTGCGCCAGCGCCGCTGCCGGTGCGATAGAGACCCGGCTCCCACTGCTGCGGCCACGGCTTCCCGACCGGCTCGAAACGGATCAGCGGGGAGGCCACGTGATGCAGCAACCGGGGTGTGCGGACGTGCTGCCAGACGTCATCGGGCGGTGTTTGAAGGATGGTGGTCAGCGCGATGCGCACCATCACACCATGAAGCTCTCGCCGCAGCCGCAGGCACCCTTGGCGTTCGGGTTGGTGAACACGAACCCGGCGGTGAAATCGTCCTCGACCCAGTCCATCGTGCTGCCGACCAGGTAGAGCACGCTCGGCCCGTCGATGTAGAACGTGCCGCCGGGGGTGACGATCTTCTCGTCGAACCGCGCTTCCTCGGTCACGTAGTCGACCGAATAGGCGAGGCCCGAGCAGCCGCGGCGGGGCGTGGAGAGCTTCACCCCGATCGCGCCCTGCGGCGCCTTTGCCATCAGCTCGGCTATGCGCGCCTCGGCGGCGGGGGTGAGGATGACGGCGGCCTTGGGAGCCCTTCGTGACGGCGCTTCAGCCTTCGGCTTCAGCCCCTCCTCAGGACGAGCGGTGTCTGAAAGTGTCATCGTGGCAATCCTCCGTTCGTGCTGAGGAGCGAGGACGAACTCCGAGTGTTTCGAAGCCTCATCACAGCATTCCCAGTTCGAGCCGCGCCTCGTCGCTCATCCGGTCCGGGCCCCAAGGCGGGTCCCACACCAGGTTGACCTCGGCATCGCGCACCCCGGGCACGCTGGCGGCGCGCAGTTCGACCTCGCCCGGCATCGATTCGGCGACCGGGCAGTGCGGGGTGGTGAGCGTCATGGTGATCGCGACATGGCCATCCGCGCTGACGTCGACACCGTAGATCAGCCCGAGATCGTAGATGTTGACCGGGATTTCCGGGTCGTAGATGTCCTTCAGCGCGGCGATCACGCCTTCGTAGAGCGCGCCGCCCGGCTCGCCAGGGGCAAGGTCCTGCGGCTTGTGCTGGAGAAAGCCCTCCAGATAGTCGCGCTTGCGCTCCAGCTTTTCCGCCAGGCTTTCCTGTGCCCCGGCATCCTCCACCCGCGCGCGGCGGGGCGGCTCGACCGCGTCGACTTCCTCGACCGTGAAGTGTTGCTCGTTCATCCGAAGATCCTCTGTACGCGCGCGATGCCGCGCATCAAGGCGGCGAGATCGGTCTCATCCGAATAGAGCCCGAAGCTGGCCCGGGCGGTGGCGGGCACACCCAGATGGTCCATCAGAGGCTGGGCGCAGTGGTGCCCGGCGCGGATGGCGACACCTTCTTCGTCCAATATGGTGCCGATATCGTGCGGGTGAACCCCTTCCATCGCGAAGCTGACGATGCCGGCGCTGTGATCGGGCCCGAACAGGCGCACCGCGCCGATGTCGCGCAGCATCGCGCGCGCCTGTGCCGCCAGCGCGCTTTCGTGGTCGAACAGTTTCTCCATGCCGAACGGCTCTAGGTAGTCGATCGCCGCGTGGAGCGCGATCGCCTCGGTGATCATCGGCGTGCCCGCCTCGAACCGCTGCGGCGCAGGGGCATAGGTGGTCCGCTCGAACGTCACCCGCTCGATCATCGCTCCGCCGCCCTGCCACGGCGGCATGGAATCGAGCAGTTCGCCTCGCGCCCACAGCACCCCGACGCCGGTCGGGCCATAGAGCTTGTGCCCTGAAAAGACGTAGAAATCGCAATCGAGCTCGGCCATCGCCAGCCGCATCCGCGGCGCGGCCTGGCACCCGTCGAGCAGCAGTTTCGCGCCGACCCGGTGGGCCGCCTTCGCGGCGCGCTTCGCATCGAGGACAGAGCCGAGCACGTTGGAGACGTGGGCCAGCGCGACCAGCTTGTGCGCTTCGGTCAGGTTCTCTTCAAGCCAGTCGAGGTCGATCCGGCCATCATCAGTCAACGGGCAGACGTCGATGTTCGCGCCGGTCCGCTTCGCCACCATCTGCCAGGGCACGATATTCGAATGGTGCTCCAGCACCGAAAGCATGATCCGGTCGCCGGGCTTGAGATTTTCTCCGCCCCAGCTCTGCGCGACGAGGTTGATCCCCTCGGTCGCCCCGCGCACGAACACGATCTCGTCCTCGCTCGCCGCGCCGATGAAGCGCGCCACCCGGCGGCGGGCGGCCTCGTAGGCGAGCGTCATGGTGGCCGAGCGGCCGTAGACGCCGCGGTGAACGGTGGCATAGTCCTCGCCCAGCGCGCGGCTCATCGCGTCGATCACCGCGCGGGGTTTCTGCGCGGTGGCGGCGGTGTCGAGGTAGTGCCAGCCGGCAAGACCGGGAAAGTCATCCCGGGCCCGGTTCCGGGCGGCGAGGCTGGCGAGGGCGGTCACAGCCCTGCTCCGTCGAGCTGCTCCAGCGTGCGTTCGAGCATCCGGTCGGCGATCCGCCGGTCGTCGATGGCGGCCAGCGCGTCGGCGATGAACGCCTGCACCAGCAGCTTGCGCGCCGCCTCGGGCGGGATTCCGCGCGCCGCCATGTAGTAGGCCGCCGCCTGGTCGAGCTGGCCGATCGCCGCGCCGTGGGCGCACTTCACGTCGTCGGCGAAGATCTCCAGCTCCGGCTTGGCGTTGGCGCTGGCCCCCTTGTTCAGCAGGATGGCGCGGAAGTTCTGGCCTGCGTCGGTTTTCTGCGAATCGCGGGCGACCTCGATCCGGCCGAGGTAGTTGCCGGTCGATTGCCCCGCCTGCACCGCGCGCACCACCTGGTTGGAAGTGGCATCGGGTGCCCGGTGGATCACCCGGGTGACGAACTCCTGCCGCGAAGCGCGATTGCCGATGATGACGCCACCGAACTCGAAATGCGCACCCTGGTCCAGCGTCACTTCCAGCTCGACGCGCGAGTAATCCGCCCCGCTGGCGAGGATCTCGAAGTGTTCGTAGCGCCCGCCTGCGCCGACATGGACGCGGGTGCGGCGAACCGATCCGCCCGATGCCTGAGGGCCGGAGTGAGTGAAAGCGTTGAAGTGCTTCGTCTCACCCGGCGGCACCTCGACGGTGCCCCAGTGCTGGAGATAGTCGACCGGTGCCTGCGCGAGCCACGCGCCATCGGCGTAGCGCCAGGCCTCCTCGCGCGTGGTCGGGCGCTCGAGTGTTCCCGCCTCAGGCATTCGCCGCCTCGGGTGCCATCACCGCGTCGTAGCCTTCGCTCTCCAGCCGCAGCGCCAGTTCCGGGCCGCCGCTCTGGACGATCCGCCCATCGGCGAGCACGTGCACCCGGTCGGGCTTCACGTAGTCGAGCAGGCGCTGGTAGTGCGTGATCAGCAGCACGCCCTTGCCGGGCGCGCGCATGATCGCGTTGATCCCCTTGCCGACCACCTTGAGCGCATCGATGTCGAGGCCGCTGTCGGTCTCGTCCAGCACCGCGAAGGCGGGATCGAGGATGCCCATCTGGACCATCTCGGCGCGCTTCTTCTCGCCGCCGGAGAACCCGACGTTGACCGGGCGCTTGAGCATTTCCATGTCGAGCCGGAGCAGCGCCGCCTTCTCCTTCGCCAGCTTGAGGAAGTCGCCGCCCGAGAGCGGCTCCTCTCCGCGCATCTTGCGCTGGGCGTTCAGCGCCTCGCGCAGGAACTGGACGTTGGAGACGCCGGGAATCTCGACCGGGTACTGGAACCCGAGGAACAGGCCCGCCGCGGCGCGCTCGTGCGGTTCGAGTTCGAGCAGGTCCTGCCCGTTGAAGGTGACGCTGCCGCCGGTCACTTCGTAGCCCGGCCGCCCGCCAAGCACGTAGGACAGCGTCGACTTGCCCGCTCCGTTCGGCCCCATGATCGCATGGACTTCGCCCGCCGGAACGGTGAGGGTCAGGCCCTTGAGGATCGGCTTTTCGCCGACGGTGGCGTGGAGGTCGCTAATCTGGAGCATCAGTCTTTCCTGCGGGGGCCCGTCCGCGCGACCGGGCGCGGCTTGGGGCGCGAATAGTGCTGGTTGGGGTTGGCCGCCTTGTGCGCGCGGGCGGCCTCTTTCCTGTCGGCGATGCGCAGGCGCATCCCGGCGGCGATCCGGGCAAGCACGGCGTCCATGTCGGTGAGCACGTCGCTGGCGGCGATCCGCATCACCCGGATGCCGACGCTTTCGAGGCTCTTGTCGCGCCGCCTGGCGAGCGTGTCGTCCTGCCCCTCTTCATCGAGCATGATAGCCATGCCGAGGTTGTGGCAGTTGAACTCGACGATCGCGCTGCCGACCACCGCGAACCGCTTGAAGGTGTAGCGGCCCATGTCGGCTGCGGCGAACTTCGCCGCGAGCGCCTTGTGCGCCGGCGAGGCATCGCGCCGCATCTGCCGCGCCATGTCGTGCAGCGCATCGAGGCGGGACTCGGAGATTTCCCAGCCCCGCCCCTTCTTCTTGAGCGCGGGGGCTTCGGTGGAGGCCGCCTCGGGGTTGAGGGCGAGGGTTTTGCGGGTGGTCATTGGAACCAGAACTTGTTCATATCTTTTAGAAAATCCTTGTCGCCAACGGGATATCCCGAGGCGTCAGCAATGACAGAGTCGATCCCGCATCGCGGACAAAGGGCGCAGTCGTCGTTGTCGACCCAGTCTTCGATCTCAGAGGGCGCGAAGGTTTCACAGCAGTAGAAACAACCTGCGATCTGACTTTTCTCAAGCTCAGCTCGATTCCGCTCAGTGTGCGCGTGAGCATCAATGATATGCCCCCGCCCTGCGGCCCGAGCGGCATCTTTCTTGCTTTTGAGGAAGTCGGGAAGGCTCACCCCACGCTCCCCTCAAGCAAACCACCCTCGTCACCCTGAACTTGTTTTAGGGTCCATTTCTCCGCCAGCGCTGTCCGCGCCGGAGGCACGATGGATGCTGAAACGAGTTCAGCATGACGGGGAAAGCGAGCCTTGGTCATCCCACCGAACCTTCCAGCGAAATCGCCAGCGGCTCCCGCGGGCCGACCTCTCCAAGCCCCTCCCCTTCAGGGGAGGGGTTGGGGTGGGGCATGTGGCGCGACACGCGACCAACAGCGGCCAAGCGGATCACTTCCAGCACCCCTTCGATATTGCTCATCACATCATGATTGCTCACCCGCACCACCAGAAACCCGAACTGCGCCAGCTCATCGTCGCGTAGCCGATCCTTGACCCCGTCGTGCGTATCGCCGTCCACCTCGACAATCAGCGCCCGCGCCGGGCACATGAAATCAGCAATGAAAGGGCCGATCACTTCCTGGCGGCGGAACTTGAGAGCATCGAGCTTGCTGTTAGACAGGTTGCGCCACAGGCGCTTTTCCGGTTCGGTCGGGTTGCGGCGCATTTCGCGGGCACGCTGATGCAGCCAGTCGATCTGCTGCTGCGACATGCCCCACCCCAAACCCCTCCCCTGAAGGGGAGGGGCTTTTCTGGTCCAGCTCTTGTCTTGCGCGAGGTTCATCCGACCGACCCCTCAAGACTGATCGCCAGCAGCTTCTGCGCTTCGACCGCGAACTCCATCGGCAGCTCTTTCAGCACGTCCTTGGCAAAGCCGTTGACGATCAGCGCCACGGCTTCCTCCTCGGGCAGGCCCCGCTGCATCGCGTAGAACAGCTGGTCGTCGCTGATCTTGCTGGTGGTCGCCTCGTGCTCGATCTGCGCGCTGGGGTTCTTCACCTCGATATAGGGCACGGTGTGCGCGCCGCATTGATCGCCCAAGAGCAGGCTGTCGCACTGGGTGAAGTTGCGCACGCCGCTCGCGGTCGGGCCGACGCGGACGAGGCCGCGATAGGTGTTGTTCGACTTGCCCGCCGAAATGCCCTTGGAGATGATCGTCGAGCGGCTGTTCTTGCCGTTGTGGATCATCTTGGTGCCGGTGTCGGCCTGCTGGTAATTGTTGGTGACCGCGACCGAGTAGAACTCGCCCACGCTATCCTCGCCGTTGAGCACGCAGGAGGGATACTTCCACGTTACCGCAGAGCCGGTTTCGACCTGCGTCCAGCTGACCTTGCACCGGTCCCCCTGGCACAGCGCGCGCTTGGTGACGAAGTTGTAGATCCCGCCCTTGCCCTCGGCATTGCCGGGGTACCAGTTCTGCACGGTCGAATACTTGATCTCGGCATCGTCGAGCGCGACCAGTTCCACCACCGCGGCGTGGAGCTGGTTCTCGTCGCGCATCGGCGCGGTGCAGCCTTCGAGGTAGCTGACGTAGCTACCCTTTTCTGCGACGATCAACGTGCGCTCGAACTGGCCGGTGTTCTCCGCGTTAATGCGGAAATAGGTGGACAGCTCCATCGGGCAGCGCACGCCTTCGGGCACGTAGACGAAGGTGCCGTCGGAAAAGACCGCGCAGTTCAATGTAGCGAAGAAGTTGTCGTGCATCGGCACGACCTTGCCGAGCCACTTCCTCACCAGCTCGGGATACTCCCTGATCGCCTCGCTGATCGACAGGAAGATGACCCCGGCCTTCTTCAGCTCCTCGCGGAAGGTGGTGGCGACGGAAACGCTGTCGAACACCGCGTCGACCGCGACCTTGCGCGCGCCCTCGACCCCGGCGAGCACTTCCTGCTCCGCCACCGGAATGCCGAGCTTGTCGTAGACCGCCTTGATCTCGGGATCGAGCTCGTCAAGGCTCGCCAGCGTCGGCTTCTTCTTCGGTGCGGCGTAGTAGTAGGCGTCCTGGTAGTCGATCGCGGGATAGCCGAGCTTGGCCCAGTCCGGCTCGGCCATGGTCTGCCACTGGCGGAACGCCTTCAGCCGCCAGTCGAGCATCCATTCCGGCTCGCCCTTCTTCGCGCTGATGAAGCGGACCGTGTCCTCGCTCAGGCCCTTCTCGGCGAACTCGGTCTCGATGTCGGCCGACCAGCCATGCTCGTACTCGGCGGCGCGGGCCGCCGCCGCGCGCGCCTCGGCGTCCGTCTCCGGCTTGGCTTCCAGTTCGATCTCTTCGCTCATGCCACTTCGCTCATGTCTGGTGCCGGGCCCAATCCGGAAACGATCGTGCGGGGGGCCGCCAGCTGGGTCAGCGTGATCCCGGCCAGCGCGCCGTGCACCGCGCGGTTGACCGGGCTCCAGTGCGGCCGGACGGAGCATCCGCCCTCGTAGGCGCAGTCATGCCGGCCCCGTTCGACGCAGGCCGTCAGCGCGATCGGGCCCTCGATCGCCTCGACGATGTCCGCCAGCGTGATCGCCGCCGCCGGGCGGGCGAGTTGCAGCCCGCCGCGCGCGCCCCGGACCGAACGCAGCAGGCCGGCGGCCGAAAGCCTGCTGACCAGCTTCTGCACTGTCGGAGCAGGCAGGCCCGTCTCTGCCGCCAGCGCCGCGGCGCTGGTGCGCCCCCCGCCGCAATGGCGCGCGGCGGCGGCCATGGTGACGACCGCGTAATCGGCGAGATTGGACAGGCGCATGGTGCAACAGGGTCAATTCGGATTGATTCGTTCCGAATTGACTTAGGCGTCGTCGTCCTCCGTTGCAAGGGGGGGCAGCGGGGCGATCTGTGGCGCGATCTCGCGGAAATTGCGCGCGTCGAGCAGCGTACCGAGGATCGAACCGGCATCCTGCGCCAGCCGCCCGGGAGTGCGCCCGGCGAACGTGCGGATCTCGCGGATCATGTGCGACTGGTCGTAGAACTGGTCGGTCAGCGCGGCGACCTGCTCGTCCGTAATTCCCGGCTCGTTGAGCAGCGCGACGACCCGCAGCGCGCGGTACTTGCGCAGCAGGGTGACGGGCGGAAGGCCGAAGTAGCGCTCGCACAGCCGTTGCAGCTGGCGCCCGGAATAGCCGGAGCGATCCTCCAGATCGGCGAGCTGGGGCGAAAGCGAGCTGGCAAGCCACCCGCTCACCGCGCCGATCAGCGCCGCGTGGCGGGGGTTGACGGCGCGCAGGTGCGGTTCGAGGAAGCGGCCCAGTTCCCGCGCCAGGTCGGCACCGGCGCGGCCATCGGCGTATTCCTGCCGGAACCGCAGCGCGAGCGCGTTCACGCCCGCCCCGAAGACCTGATCCGCGCGGATCAGCCGGTCGGCCCATTCACCCGCGTGGAGCCCGGTGAGCGCCGCCCATCCGAGCGGCGACAGCACGGCACCGATGCAGTGGAACGGACCGGCGACCTCGAAGGTCGCGGCCCTGCTGGTCGGCGTCATCAGCGTCGCTGCGTGGGCCGCGTCGCGCCGGCCGGAGGCGAAAGTCATGTCGCCCGAACCGGCGAGGAAGATCATGACCTGTCCGACAGCTGCCGGTTGGGTATCGCGGATCACCGGCTCGTCGCAACGGAAGTGGTAGAGCGTGGTCAGGTAAGGGGCGAGCGCGAGTTCAGGGGCGATGTAGGCCAGATCGAGCAGCGCAGCCGGCGTCAGCCCGCGTCCGTTCGGTTCGCCCGTGCCGCGCTCATCGCGGTACTCGCTCATCCGGTCGTCCCCTGTTGCCGCCCATCAGGCCTGCCAACGTAAACGCCCAGGTTGCGTTCCTGCCAGCCCCGGCGGGGCGGGCGCGAAAAAAGGGGCGACCCGTTGCCGAGCCGCCCCTGAAGTCAAGGAACTCTCTGCATCGCTGCTTCGAGCCCTTCGGGTCGCAGCTGCTGATTACCCCAGCGGGCGTTCACTGCATTGTATGTAAGCGACAAGTTCGGCGATGCTTTCATGACAAAGTTCGTCGTCTTGCTGACAGGACCGGTAACATTGCACCCTTCTCGACACGGCGGCGGCGCGTTGTCATAGGCAGGCCATGCTGTTCCCGCTGCTCCGCCCCGCCCTGTTCGCTCTCGACCCCGAACAGGCGCACCGGCTCACCATCGAGGCGTTGAAGTGCAGCCCCGCGCGCGGCCCCGCGCGCGCCGGCGCGCTGGCGGTGGAGGTGGCAGGGATCGCCTTTCCCAATCCGCTCGGGCTGGCGGCGGGTTTCGACAAGGATGGCGAGGTGCCCGATGCTCTGTTCGGGCTCGGCTTCGGCTCGGTGGAGATCGGCTCGATCACGCCTCAGCCCCAGCCCGGCAATCCCCGGCCGCGCCTGTTCCGGCTGGTCGAGGACCGGGCGGTCATCAATCGCATGGGTTTCAACAACAAAGGCCGGGATGCCGCGCTGCGCCGGCTCGAACGGCGGCGGGGCCGGGGCGGAGTGCTGGGGATCAACCTGGGCGCGAACAAGGATTCGCCCGACCGGGTCGCCGACTACGCGCTGATGGCACGGGCCATGGCCCCGCACGCGGCCTACCTTGCGGTCAACATCTCCAGCCCCAACACCCCGGGCCTACGCGCGCTGCAGGACGAGTCGGCGCTTGCCGGCCTGCTCGACGCGGTGCTTGCGGCACGCGGGCAAGCCGGTCCGCCGATCTTCCTCAAGGTCGCGCCCGATCTCGAGCCGGCGGACATCGACGCCATCGCGCGGCTTGCGCTCGACCGGGGACTGGGCGCCCTGATCGTCGCCAACACCACGGTCACCCGCCCGCCGCTGGTGTCGCCTCACGCGGGCGAGAGCGGCGGCCTCTCCGGCGCCCCGCTCGGCCATCTGGCGTTGCAGCGGCTGCGCGATTTCCGCTCGGCCACCGGCGGCGCGCTGCCGCTGATCGGGGTGGGCGGGATCGCCAGCGCGGAGGATGCCTGGGCGCGGATTCGCGCAGGGGCGAGCCTGGTCCAGCTCTACAGCGCGCTGGTCTATCACGGCCCCGGCCTGCCGCGCCGGATCCTCGCCGGGCTGGAGCGGCTGATGCGGCGCGACGGGTTCGCCGGCATTGCCGAAGCGGTCGGAAGCGAATAGCGCTGGCGCGATGATCCGTCCGTTCGTTCTCTCGCTCTGTGCCGCCCTTGCTCTTGCCGGGTGCGCGACCCTTCCCGCTGCCGAAGCCCCGCCGCCTCGTGGTCAGGCGGCCGGTGCCGTCAGCGCGGCCGACCCCCGCGCCGAAGCGGCCGGCGAGGCCATGCTGCGCGCGGGCGGCAGCGCCACCGACGCGGCGATCGCGACCATGCTGGCCTTGACGGTGGTCGAGCCGCAGAGCTCAGGCATCGGCGGCGGAGGGTTTCTGGTCCGGGGGACCGCACAGGGCGCGGTCACGACCTATGACGGGCGCGAAACCGCGCCGGCAGGGGCCACGCCCGACTGGTTCCTGAAAGCTGACGGCAGCCTGCCCCCGTTCCTCGAATCGGTCCGCAGCGGCCTCAGCGTCGGGGTTCCGGGCAATGTCGCGCTCGCTGCCCGGGCCCATGCCGAGCACGGGCGGTTGCCGTGGGCGCAGCTGTTCGAGCCGGCGGTCCGGCTGGCGCGCGAAGGCTTCCGGATCAACCCGCGGCTGCACAGCTCGCTCACCTCGGCCAAGGACCGCGCGGCGCTGAGCGAGGCGGGGCGCGCGCTGTTCTACGGTGCCGACGGCGAGCCGCTGCCGGTGGGGCACCTGGTGGTGAACGAGGAGCTGGCCCGCACCTTCGAGGCGATTGCCGCAGGAGGGGCAGAGGCGTTCTATACCGGCGCGCGCGCCGGGCAGCTGGCAAGCACGGTGGCCGGGGCAACCCCGCGCGCCGGCGCGATGACGGCCGCCGATCTGGCCGCCTATCGCGCGCTGGAGCGCGATGCGGTCTGCACCACCTACCGCCGCCACCGGGTCTGCGGCATGGGCCCGCCGACCTCGGGCGGAGTGGCCGTGCTGCAGATGCTGGGGATGCTCGAACGCTTCGATCTGGCCGCGCTGGGGCTGGAAAATCCGATCACCTGGCACCTGTTTCTCGAAGCGCAGCGGCTCGCCTACGCCGATCGTGAACTCTACCTCGCCGACCCCGATTTCGTCGCGGTCCCGGTCGCCGGCCTGATCGATCCGGCGTATCTCGCCGGGCGCAGCGCGCTGATCGGTGAAGCCGGCGCGATGGCCGAAGTCGAGCCCGGCCGCCCTGCCGGGGCTCCGCTGGCGCTGGCTGACGGCGACGAGCCGGAGGAGCGCGGAACCACCCATTTCGCGGTCGCCGATGCCGAGAGAACCATGATCAGCTACACCTCGACCATCGAGGGCGCGTTCGGCTCGGGGCTGATGAGCGGCGGGTTCTACCTCAACAACGAACTGACCGATTTCAGCCGCTCGCCGATGGTCGGCGGCCGGCTGGTCGCCAACCGGGTCGAGGGCGGCAAGCGGCCGCGCAGCTCGATGGCGCCGATGCTGGTGTGGTCGCCCGACGGCACCCCGCTGCTGGCGATCGGCGCGGCCGGCGGCCCGACAATTCCGGTGCAGACCGCCCGCTCGATCATCGGGGTGATCGACTTCGGTCTCGATGCCGAGGCTGCGCTGGGCCTGCCGTTCATCATGTCCTACGGCGGCCGGACCATGGTCGAGCAGGGAACCTGGCTGGAGCGGGCGATACCCGCGCTGACCGCGCTCGGCCACCAGCCGGTTGCGCGCGAGGCCCCGGTCAAGGCCAACGCCATCCTCCATCGCGCAGGCCACTGGCAGAGCGCCCGCGATCCGCGCCTCGAGGCTCAGCTCGAACTCCCGTGAAGCACCAGCGAGACCACCGCTACCGGCCGCCGCCGAGGCTTGTTTAGGTTCCCGCCCGCGCCTACACGGAACGCAGGGTCATGGCCGGTCACAAGGCCAGCGACGGGAGCAGGAGCAGGGCACGGTGCAGCTTTCCGATCTCGATTTGGCGCGCAATCTCGTCGAACTCTTCCTTCGCCGCGCGGACGAGGGCGGCGACCGCCCGTTTCTGGGGGCGAAGCGCGACGGGGCATGGCAGACGATCAGCTGGCGCGAGGCTGCGGCGCAGGTCTGCCTGACGGCGGAGAACCTGCGCGCGATCGGGCTCGATGCCGGCGACAGGGTCATGCTGGTCAGCGAGAACCGCCCCGAATGGTGCATCGCGGACCTGGCGATCATGGCTGCCGGCTGCGTCACCGTGCCGACCTACATCACCAACACCGAGCGCGATCACGCGCATATCCTCGACAATTCCGGCGCGCGGGCGGTGATCGTCTCGACCGAGAAGCTCTCCGCCACCTTGCTGCCGGCGATCATGCGCACGGGCACTGCCGGCCACGTGATCGCGATCGACGGGCTGCGCCAGATGCAGGCGGGCGATCTGGAGGTGCACCACTGGGCGGACCTGCTGCGCGGCGATGCGGCGGCGGCGCGGGCGGCGGTCGAGGCGCGCATCGCGCAGATCGGGCGGCAGGACCTCGCCTGCCTGATCTACACCAGCGGCACCGGCGGCGCGCCGCGCGGGGTGATGCAGCACCACGGCATGATCCTGTGCAACGTCAAGGGTGCCGCCGAAGTGCTCGTCAACGACTTCGGTCTCGACGAGGAGGAACGGTTCCTCTCGTTCCTGCCGCTCAGCCACGCCTACGAGCACACCGGGGGGCAATACCTGCCGATCGGCGTGGGGGCGCAGATCTTCTATGCCGAGGGGCTGGAGAAGCTCGCCAGCAACATCGAGGAGACCCGCCCGACCATCATGGTGGTGGTGCCGCGCCTGTTCGAGGTGCTGCGCCAGCGGATCATGAAGCAGGTCGAGAAGCAGGGGCGGGTTGCCAATTTCCTGATGGACCGGGCGCTGGCGATCGGCGAGCGCAAGGCCGGCGGCGGGGCGCGGCTGCGCGACCGGCCGATGGATTTCCTGCTCGAGAAATCGCTGCGGCCGAAGATCCGCCAGCGGTTCGGCGGGCGGATCAAGGCCATGGTCTCGGGCGGTGCGCCGCTCAATCCCGATGTCGGGGTGTTCTTCGAATCGATGGGGCTGACCATGCTCCAGGGCTATGGCCAGACCGAGGCCGGGCCGGTGATCAGCTGCAACCGCCCGCGCGCGGGCATCGCCATGGACACCGTGGGCCCACCGCTCGAGGGGGTGGAGGTCCGGATCGCCGAGGACGGCGAGATCCTGGTGCGCGGCGAGCTGGTCATGCACGGCTACTGGCGCAATGAGACCGAGTCCGCCCGCGCGCTGCAGGACGGCTGGCTCCATACCGGCGACATCGGTCACATCGACAGCCGGGGCCGGATCAAGATCACCGACCGCAAGAAGGACATGATCGTCAACGACAAGGGCGACAACGTCGCCCCGCAGAAGATCGAGGGGATGCTGACGCTGCAGAGCGAGATCGCCCAGGCGATGGTGGTGGGCGACCGGCGACCCTACATCGTCGGGCTGATCGTGCCCGATGCCGAATGGGCGCTCGAATGGGCCAAGGCCAACGGGGAGAAGTTCGATCTCGGTGCGCTCCAGGCGCTGCCCGCGTTCCGCAGCGCGGTCCGCGCGGCGGTCGACCGGGTCAACCAGGAGCTTTCGGTGATCGAGAAGGTCCGCAGCTTCGCCTTCGCCGACGAGGCCTTCACGATCGAGAACGAGGAAATGACCCCCTCGATGAAGATCCGCCGCCACAAGATCCGCGACCGCTACCAGGAACGGCTCGACTCGCTCTACAAGGGGTGAGACGGGGGCCCCGGGCCGAAGTCGTCCCGAGGAAGGGCGAAGCCGGGAGGGAAAACCACTGGTCGGGACGAGAGGATTCGAACCTCCGACCCCCACACCCCCAGTGTGATGCGCTACCAGGCTGCGCTACGTCCCGCGCCAGTGGAGGGCGGCCTATAGGACCGGCACCCCGGGCTGGCAAGCGCGTTCGATCACCGGTGCGGCCGGATTGCTGCCGCGCTTCGTTGCGGCGGGGGCGCATTGCTGCTAGGCGCGCCCCACTTGTTGCCCGCAGAGCGGGGTTGCAGCGGGCGCGGAGGCGCTCCAGCAGCCCAGGCTGCGGGCCGTTCGCCACATCCGCTGTTACGGGTCAATGCCGATGATCGACTTGCTTGCCGCTGCCGCCCCTGCCGCCGCCGACGCGCCGCCTGCCTGGCTGGGCTGGCTGCCGATCGTGGGCATGATCGCGATCTTCTGGTTCCTCATCATCCGGCCGCAGATGAAGCAGCAGAAGGCGCACCGCGAGAAGATCGCCGGGATCAAGAAGGGCGATCAGGTGGTCACCTCAGGCGGCATAGTGGGCAAGGTCACGCGGATCGACGACGCCTACGCCGACGTGGAGATCGCGCAAGGGGTGCGGGTCAAGGTCGTCAAGCACACCATCGGTGACATCGTGCCCCCGGGCGGCACGCCGGCGAACGACTGACCGGCCGGCGCAGGAGCAAGGCACGATGCTTGAATTTCCGACCTGGAAAAAGGTCTGGCTGTGGGCGATCACGCTCGCCCTGGTGGCGGCGGCGCTGCCCTCGATCGTTTCGCTGACCGGTGCCCGCTGGCCCGAGGCGCTGCCCGACCCGATGGTCAACCTCGGGCTCGATCTTGCCGGCGGCAGCCACATCCTGCTCGAGGCCAATCCCGCCCAGGTTGCCGCCCAGCGGGTCGAGAACATGGAGGAAGCGGTCCGCACCACCTTGCGCAACGCCGAGCCGCGCATCCGCATCGGCGATGTCTCGACCGCGCAGAACCGGGTCAGCTTCATGGTCGAGACCCCGGCCGACGTCGACCGGGCGCGCGAGCTGCTCATGCCGCTGGTCAACGGCGCCGGCATGATCCGCGAATGGGATCTGACGGTGGTCGACGAGACGCGGCTGGTGCTCACGCCGACTTCCGCCGGGCTCGACCAGGCGGTGACCGACGCGATGGACAGCGCCACCGAGGTGGTGCGCAAGCGGATCGACGCGCTGGGCACGCGCGAGCCGACAATCATCCGCCAGGGCGCCACCCGGATCGTGGTCCAGGTGCCGGGCCTGCAGAATCCCGAGCAGCTCAAGGCCCTGCTCGGCCAGACCGCGCGGCTCGAGTTCAAGCTGGTCGATCAGGCCGCGCTTCCCGCCGATGTGGAGCAGGGCATCGCTCCTCCGGGAAGCCAGATCTTCCCCTACGCCGAAGGCAGCGAATTTGCCGGCCAGTCGCTCGCGGTGCGGCGGCTGGGCGGGATTCGCGGCGACAACCTGATCAACGCACAGCAGGGGTTCGACCCGCAGACCAACGAACCGGTGGTCAACATCCAGTTCGACCAGCAGGGCGGGGCACGTTTCGCCAGGCTCACTCAGGAAAACGTCAACCGGCCGTTCGCGATCATCCTCGATGGCAAGGTGCTCTCGGCCCCCAACATCAACGAGCCGATCCTGGGCGGAAGCGCGCAGATTTCGGGCAGCTTCACGGTCGAGACCGCCAACCAGCTGGCGATCTCGCTGCGTTCGGGCGCGCTCCCGGTCGACCTCACGGTGGTTGAGGAAAGCACGATCAGCGCGGAGCTTGGCGCGGATTCGATCAGCAAGGGCGTGATCGCGATGATGGTCGGCACGGTCGCGCTGATGGCCTTCATCATCGCCACCTACGGCCGGTTCGGCATCTACGCCTGCATCGCGCTGTTCGTGAACTTCATGATGATCCTGGGGGTGATGGCGCTGCTCAACACCACCCTGACCCTGCCGGGCATCGCAGGTTTCGTGCTGACCATCGGTGCGGCGGTCGACGCGAACGTGCTGATCAACGAGCGCATCCGCGAGGAGATACGGCGCGGCAGACGGGTGGTTGCCTCGATCGAGCACGGCTACAAGGAAGCCAGCCGGGCGATCTTCGATGCCAACATCACCAACACCATCGCGGCGGTGCTGATGTTCCTGTTCGGCTCCGGCCCGGTGCGCGGGTTTGCCGTGGTGCTGATGATCGGCATCGTCACCTCGGTGTTCACCGCGGTCACGCTGACCCGGATGTGGGTCGCCGGCTGGGTGCGCGCCCGCCGCCCCGGCGAAATCGTGCTCTGAGGGACCAGGCCATGAAACTGCTCAAGCTCATCCCCGACGATACCAACATCAAGTTCCTGCGCTGGCGGGTGCCGTTCTACACGGTCAGCCTGCTGCTGATGGCGGCCAGCCTGGCGCTGGTCATGACCAAGGGGCTCAACCTCGGGGTTGATTTCGTCGGCGGGCAGATGGTGCGGATCACCTTCACCCAGAGCCCCACCGCGCCGGTCGCCGAACTGCGCGAGGAGATCGACGCGCTCGGATACGGGGAACCCATCATCCAGCAGGTCGGCCAGCCCAACCAGGTGGCGCTGCGCATGAAGCTGCCCGAGCAGGGCTACGAGCTGGGCACGGCGGACCAGATGACCAGGCAGATCGTCGCCACCGTGCGCGAAGCCCATCCCGATGCCCGCATCGACGGGGTCGAGGCGGTCTCGGGCAAGGTGTCCGAGGAGCTGTTCACCACCGGGATGTGGGCGCTGGGCCTCGCCATGCTGGGCATCTCGATCTACATCTGGGTGCGGTTCGAATGGCAGTTCGGGGTGGGGGCCCTGTTCGCGCTGGCGCACGACGTCACGCTGACGCTGGGGCTGTTCGCGCTGACCGGGCTGGAGTTCGATCTCAACATCGTTGCCGCGCTGCTGACGCTGATCGGCTATTCGCTCAACGACAACATCGTGGTCTACGACCGCATCCGCGAGAACCTGAAGAAGTACCGCAAGATGGAGCTCGGGCAACTGCTCGACCTGTCGGTCAACGAGACGCTGTCGCGCACGGTTGTCACGTCGCTCTCGCTGCTGATCACCCTGCTCGCGCTGCTTCTGCTGGGGCCGGAAGTGATCTTCGGCTTCACTCTGGCGATCACCTTCGGCATCTTCGTGGGCACCTACAGCTCGATCTTCATGTCGACCCCGATCCTGATCTGGCTGGGGGTCGATTCGAACAGCTTCGTGCCGGAGGAATCGGCGCTCGAGGCGCAGGAGAAGGCGGCGCGTCAGCTCGGCTGAGCGATGATGCCCTCGTAGTGCGCGGCCAGTTCGGCCGCATGACGCGCCCAGTCGAACCGCGCGACCGTGGCGGCGACCGTCTCGCGCGGCGTGGCCCGGGCCAGCACTTCGCGGATTCCGGCGCTCACGGCAGCGGGCGCAGGCTCGACCAGGACCCCGGCAGCGGGACCGGCGACCAGCTCGCGCGCGCCGCCCACGGCGGTCGTCACCAGCGGGGTGCCGCAGGCGAGCGCCTCGACCCAGGCGTTGGCGAGCCCTTCGCTGGCGGTGGGCAGGACCATGGCATCGCTCGCCGAGAGCACCAGAGGCAGGAGATCGTGGTCGAGCGATCCGAGAAAGTGGACCCGCGCCGCGACCCCGGTCCGCTGGGCGAGCGCGCGCAGGCTCTGCTCGTCCGGTCCCGTGCCGACCAGCAGCAGGTGCGCGCCAGGCAGGTCCGGGAGGGCTTCGATCACGATCGCCTGCCCCTTGCGCCCGGTCAGCGTGCCGACGCTGGCGAGGACCGGAGCGGTCTCCGGCAGGTCGATGCCCAGTTGCCCGCCCAGCCGGGTTCGCAACCCGGCGTGGGCGAGCGGACGGAACCGGGTCCGGTCGAGACCGGTGTAGTGGACCGTGAGGCGGTCGCACGCGATCCCGAGGGCCGCCATGTCCCGGGCGAGGGCTTCGGAGACGACCAGCAGACCGGCGGCCTCGCGCGCGGCCTGCGCCATCTGCCGGGCGGCGAAGGGCTTGAGACCCCACAGGGTGATGTCGCTGCCCCGCGCCTTGATCGAGCAGGGCAGCCCGAGCCTTCGGGCAAGCGCGACGGCCGCCGGTCCATCGGGATAGAAGAACTGCGCGTCGATCAGGTCGAACGGCCGCTCGCGGTGCAGGCGCTCGGCGAGCGGGAGCACGGCGCGCGCGATCAGGGACGGGTTCGCCCGCGCGCCGAGGCGCGGGATCAGGGTGAAGCGCGGCCGATGGACCTCGACGCCGTTCTCGACCCCGCCGACAGCCGCCCGTGCTAGCGCACGGTACCGGCCGAAGGCGATCGGCGGGATCCCCAGCGGGTTGACCACGGTCACGTGCCAGTCACCCCGTGCCGCAAGCGCCTCGAGCGAGCGGGCGACGAAGGTGCCGAAACGCGGGGCGGAGGAATTGGGAAAGAGCGTGGAGAGCGACAGGACGCGCTTCACAGCGGACGCACCAGCATTTCCGCCACCGCGATCCAGGCCGGGTCGTCAACCACCTGCTGCTTCTGCCCGGCACCCGGAGGCAGGATACCGACCAGCGTGCCGCGGCGGTCGATCAGCCGGCCGAAGGCAAAGCGCCCGCCGCTGCGCGGGACCAGCACGTCGCGGTTGATCGCGCGGCCGGCGTTCTCCGGGTCGAGCTGGCGCAGCCACAGCAGATCGCCCGCCTGGAACGGGCCGCAGGCCGCCTCGACCGTCAGCGCCAGCAACGGCCCGCCCGCGCCGATCTCGATCGGCAGCACCGCCTCGCGCGGGGCCGCCAGTGCCTCGGCCCCGCTGGCCACCAGCCGCGCCACCACCTGCGGCTGCCCGGAACCGTCGGACCGCACCAGCGCCTCCGGCTCCACCGCGAGCGCTGCCGCGATCCGATCCATCCACTTGATCGACAGATTGCGCATCCCCGTCTCCAGCCGGCCGATGGTCTGCGCCGTGGTCGGCGGATCGCAGGCGGCGGCAAGATCGGCCAGGGTCATGCCCTTCTGGCGGCGGATATCGCGGATGCGGTTGATCATGGCGAAGGCCCCTTAACCGATATGGTTTTAACTCTTTCCTACAGGAACCGAAAGAATGCAAGGGGGCATCTGCCGAATCGCCAGCCGAGGGAATCTGCCGATGCAACGTCTGCTTGTCGAACGCGAACTGACCGTGGAAGGCCCGCGCCGGACCGGGGGCGGGCGCGGCCAGCGCCGTACGGTGACGGTCAACCTCGCGGAAAGTCCGCTGGCCTGGCTGCACGCCCGCGGACACCTGAGCGACCGCCTGTTCGCCGCCGGCGAGCAGGTCCGCGCCGACTTCGAGCGGGCGCAGCTGGGCGCGAACGTGACGATGCGGTGGGATCCGGTGCGGGTGCAGGGCGGGGCGGAGCGCGGCCTCGCCCCGACCGAACGCCAGATCGCCGCGCGCCAGCGCTTCGACGGCGCGCTGGCCGCCGCCGGCAAGGGGCTGTCGGACGTGCTATGGCGGGTGGTCTGCGCCTGTGAAACCCTGCCCGATGTCGAGCGGGCGATGGAATGGCCGGCGCGCAGCGGAAAGCTGGTGCTCAAGCTCGCGCTGGAACGGGTGGCGGACTATTACCGGATCGGCTGAGCCTGGCTCTCCACCATCTCCGCCAGCTCGAGCCAGCGTTCCTCGGCCGCGTCCTTCTGCGCGCGGGCGTTCTCGATGCCTTCGCTGATGGTGGCGAAGCGGACCGGATCGCGGGTGTAGAGGTCGGGATCGGCCAGCAGCGCCTCGCCCCGGGCGATAGCGGCATCCAGCTCCTCGATCCGGGCCGGCAGCAGTTCGTAGTCGCGCTGGTCCTTGTAGGAGAGCTTCTTGCCCCCTCTTCCGCTTGCCGCAGGCGGCTGGGGGGAAGGCCGGCCGGCTGACGATTGCGTCGCAGCCCCGGCCCCGGCCCCGCTCGCGGGCGGAGCCGGTGCCTTGCCGGTTGCCGGACGGGCGGACCGCTCCGACCGCTTGGCGACCCAGTCCTCGTAGCCGCCGGCGACGATATCGACGAACCCGCTGCCGTCGAGGCCCAGCGTCACCGTGACCGTCCGGTCGAGGAAATCGCGGTCGTGGCTGACGATCAGCACGGTGCCTTCGTAGTCGGCGATCACTTCCTGCAGCAGGTCGAGCGTTTCCAGGTCGAGATCGTTGGTCGGCTCGTCCAGCACCAGCAGGTTGGACTTGCGGGCGAATTCGCGCGCGAGAAGGAGTCGGCTGCGTTCGCCCCCGCTCATCACGCCGACCTTCATGTCGACCACGCCGGGATCGAACAGGAACTCCTTGAGGTAGCCCTGGACGTGCTTGCGCGTGCCGCGCACATCGATCCAGTCGCCCCCTTCGGCCAGCACCTGGCGCACGGTCTTGTCAGCCGCCATCAGGCTGCGCTGCTGGTCGATCATCACCCCGGTTAGCTTGGGCGAGATGTCGATCGTGCCGCTGTCGGGCGCGATCTCGCCGGTCAGCAGCCTGAGCAGGGTGGTCTTGCCCGCGCCGTTCGATCCGACCACCCCGATCCGGTCGCCGCGCTGGATACGCAGGGTGAAGTCGCGGATGATGCGGCGCTCGCCATAGGACTTGCTGACCCCTTCGGCGACGATGACCGACTTGCTCTTGAACTCCTCTTCGGTGGCAAGGCCCAGCCTGGCCGTTCCTTTCGGGGCGATCATCGCGGCGCGCGCGCTGCGCATCTGCCACAGCTTCTCCAGCCGGCCCTGGTTGCGCTTGCGCCGCGCGGTGACACCGCGCTCGAGCCAGTGCGCCTCAATCTTGAGCCTGGCGTCCATCTTCTCCGCCGCGCGTGCTTCCTCGGCGTAGACCTGCTCCTCCCATGCCTCGTACCCGCCGAAGCCCACTTCCTTGCGGCGCAACCGGCCGCGGTCGAGCCAGATGGTCGCACGGGTCAGCCGCTTGAGGAAGGTCCGGTCGTGGCTGATCGCCACGAATGCCCCCTTGTAGCGGTCGAGCCAGCCCTCCAGCCAGTCGATCGCGGCAAGGTCGAGATGGTTGGTCGGCTCGTCCATCAGCAGCAGGTCGGGCTCCTGGGCCAGCGCGCGTGCGATCGCGGCGCGACGCCGCTCGCCGCCGCTCGCACCGCCGGCGGGCGCGGCCATGTCGATGCCGAGCTGGCCGGCGATGGCCTCCACTTCGTGCGCGGCGGGCGCATCGTCGCCGGCAAGGGCGAAATCCATCAGGGTGGCACAGCCGGTGAAGTCCGGCTCCTGCTCCAGCAGCACGATCTTCAGGCCCGGCCTGACCTTGCGCTGGCCCCGATCGGCCTCGATCCGGTTGTCGATCAGGCGGAACAGCGTGGTCTTGCCGGCCCCGTTGCGGCCGATCAGCGCCAGCCGGTCGCGCGGCCCGATGTGCAGGTCGAGCGTGCTGTCATGCGGGTTGCCGAACAGCCACTTGCCGCCCTGCTGCAGAGCCATTCCTTCGAGGCTGAGGATCGGGGGCTGGGCCATAGGCGGCGCGGGTAGGCGAGCCCGCCCGCGCCCGCAACCCGAATCGGGTGCGCTCGTTCCGGTGGCGGGAACGGGCGGTTCAGCCACGCGTAAGGCTGGACATCGGATCAGGCGCGAAAACAAGGAGAACGCCGATGAACAGGATTGCCGCCCCGCTCGCCGCGATCGCAGCCCCGCTCGCGGTGCTTGGCACCGGACCTGCTGCCGCAGCCGAGGTATCCGTGGCCGCGCAGGGCCCGCTGGTGGAGCTGAGCGTGACCGAGACCGTCAGGAGCCGGCCCGACCTGGTCGAGATCGGGGCCGGTGTCACCACCGAGGCACCCACCGCGGTTGAGGCCATGCGCCTCAACGCGCAGCGCATGGCGCAGGTCATCAGCCGCATCCGGGCGCTCGGGATCGCTGCCGAGGATGTCCAGACGACGGGCGTGAACCTCAACGCGGTCTACGACTACAACGGGCAGCGGCAGGTTTTCCGCGGCTACCAGGCCGCCAACCGGGTCAGCATTACCTTGCGCGATGTTGCCGAGACCGGGCCGGTGCTCGACGCGCTGGTCGCTGCCGGCGCCACCGACCTCAGCGGACCGGCCTTCTCGCTGGCCAACGATTCCGCCCCGCAAGCGCAGGCCCGGCGGGCGGCGGTGGAGAAGGCCGCGGCCATGGCCCGCCAATATGCCGAATGGAGCGGCTATTCGGGCGTGCGCGTGGTCAGGATCAGCGAGGTCATGCACGGCGGGCCGCCGATGCCGGTGATGCGCTCCGTCGCGATGGAAGCGGCGGCGGCACCGACGCCGGTCGAGCCCGGGCAGGTCGGCACATCGGTGACGGTATCGGTCACTTACGAGATGACCCGTTAAGCCGAACGCCACGATACATGAACGAAACGCGCCGGCGGCATTCAGAACTTGTTCAATGCCCCGGGCCTAGGCAGGAGGAGACCATGCACAAGCTGTTCCTCTCCTGCCTCGCTGTGGCCCTTGCCGCCGCCTGCGGCACACCGGCGCTGGCGCAGTCGCGTTCCGACCAGGGCGAGGCGCGCAAGGAGATGCAGGCGGGCAATATCCTGCGTTCGCGCGAGATCGAGGCGCGGATCCTGCCCTCGATGCGCGGCGCGGAGTACCTGGGCTTCGCCTATGACGCCACGGCGATGGCCTATCGCCTCAAGTTCATCCGCGACGGACGGGTGGTGTTCGTCGACGTCGATGCGCGCACCGGGCGGGTGCTGCGGCGCACCCAGTAGCGCCGCGCGCCGCAGGCGAGTTGACGCCCCCTTGCGAAGCGACCACTTAGGGCCATCCGGACACCCGGGCACCACAGGGAGCCAGCATCGATGCGTATCCTGATCGTCGAGGACGAACCGACTCTCGGCAAGCAACTCAAGTCCACGCTGGAGCAGACCGGCTATGCGGTGGACCTGGCGACCGACGGCGAGGACGGGCACTTCATGGGCTCGACCGAGGATTACGACGCGGTGATCCTCGACCTGGGCCTGCCCGAGATCGACGGGCTGACCGTGCTGGGCATGTGGCGCAAGGAAGGGCGCAAGTTTCCGGTGCTGGTGCTGACCGCGCGCGATTCGTGGTCGGACAAGGTCGCAGGGCTCGACGCGGGGGCCGACGACTATCTCGCCAAGCCGTTCCGCACCGAAGAGCTGATCGCCCGCCTGCGCGCGCTCATCCGCCGCGCATCCGGCAACACCTCGGCCGAACTGACCGCGGGCGAAGTGCGCCTCGACACCCGGTCGGGCCGGGTCACGCTCGGCGGCGAGCCGGTCAAGCTGACCGCGCAGGAATACAAGCTGCTGTCCTACCTCATGCACCACAAGGGCAAGGTGGTGAGCCGCACCGAACTGATCGAGCACATCTACGATCAGGACTTCGACCGCGATTCCAACACCATCGAGGTGTTCGTCACCCGCATCCGCAAAAAGCTGGGGGCCGATGTCATCACCACCATCCGCGGCCTCGGCTACAGCCTCGACGACCCGGCCGAAGCCGCGCGCGGCTGAGAGGGCGATGACCGCCCCGGCCGACAACGCCGCAGGGGCACCTACCGGGCCGCCGCATACCGGCAGCCTGTCGCGGCGGATGATGCTGATCGCGGCGGGCTGGATCGCGGTCCTGCTGCTCGCCGGCGGATTTGCGCTCGATCGGACGCTGAGCAACCTGATCCAGCGCAATTTCGACGAACAGCTCGAATACCTGCTGACCGCGATGATCGCCTCGGCCGAGATCGAGCAGGACGGCGAGGTGGTGTTTTACCGCGCGCTGGGCGACCAGCGGTTCCTCGAACCCAACAGCGGCCTCTACTGGCAGATCAGCGGCGAGGGGCACGATCCCTGGCCCTCGCGCAGCCTGTGGGACCGCACCCTGGAGCTGCAGGGCGACCATTTCGACAACGAACCGCACTTCTACGATTCCCGCCAGTTCGCCGACGAGCCGCTGCGGGTGGTGGAGCGCACCGTGATCCTGCCCGACAGCGAGACCCGGTGGACCTTCGCCGTCGCCTCGGCCACCGGCGAGATGGACGCCCAGCGGACCGAGATCCGCGCGATCCTGATATGGAGCTTCGCGGTGCTCGGCCTCGGCCTGTTCCTGATGGCGGCGCTGCAGAGCTCGTACGGCCTGCGTCCGCTGCGGCGGGTGCGCGCTGCGATCCAGCGCATCCGCACCACCGGCACCAACCGCGTGACCGATCCGCTGCCGCTGGAGGTGCAGCCGCTGGTGGAGGAGCTCAACATGCTGCTCGCCCACAGCGAACAGCAGGCGGAGGAGGCGCGCACCCATGCCGGCAACCTCGCCCATGCGCTGAAGACGCCGCTCACGGTCGTCACCAACGCCGCCACCGCCGACGCGCCGGACCTGGCCGAGACGGTCATGCGCGAGGCTCGCACCATGCAGCGCCATGTCGAGCACCACCTCGCCCGCGCCCGCGCGGTCGGGCGGCGCGCGGTCGGCCTTGCCAGCACGCCGGTGTGCGACAGCGCCGAAGGGGTCCGCCGCGCGGTCGAGCGCCTCTACCCGGCGGTGCGGTTCGATATCGACGGCAACCGCGCCGCGAAGGTGGCGGTGGAGCGGCAGGACCTCGACGAAATCCTCGGCAACCTGATCGAGAACGCGGCCAAGTACGGCGGCGGCAGCGTGTTCGTGACGGTCGACGCCGAACGCGAGAAGGTGGGCGGGGAAGGCCAGTGCGTGATCTGGGTGGAGGATGACGGGTCGGGCATTCCCGCTGCGGAACGGCCGCGCATCTTCGATCGCGGGGCGCGGCTCGATACCGGCAAGCCGGGCACGGGCCTGGGCCTGGCGATCGTGCGCGACGTGGCAGAGATCTACGGCGGCAGCGTAACGCTGGGCGAAAGCGAGGACCTGGGGGGGCTCATGGTCAGGCTCAGCCTGCCGCGCGCCGGCTGAGGCCTGGGCCTACCAGCCGCCGGAGCCCCATTTCTGGACCATTTTCCGCAGCATCGCATCGTGCCGTTCGCGGTCGCGGTCGTTGTGCCAGCGCAGCAGCCGGATGGTCCCGAGCGCGGCTTCCTCCTCGAACTCGAGCCCGGCGAAGCGGCTCCGGGTCCAGACCACCGCGAACACCGCCTCCAGCGGCGAGCAGGACAGGATGCCGCGCCGCCCGATCGCCAGCGGTGCGTCGGTGATGATCCGCGCGCCGCTTTGCGAGACGTCCTCCAGCGCACAGTCGAACTCGCCGTCGAGCAGCACGAGCTTGCCCGGCAGGCACACGGTCAGCCGTTCGTTGCGGCGGCGGCCGAGGGCGCCCGAAAGCTCGGGCTGCGCGGCGGGGGAGGGGTGCGGGAGGCTTGCCATGCCATGGTTAATGGCACGCAAACCATGAAAGACGGGTAAACGGGTGCGACGCGGGCGGCGCTATCCTTCGCGGGCCCGCTCGTGGTGGCGGATCACTTCCTCGATCACGAAGCGGATGAACTTCTCGCCGAACTCCGGGTCGAGGTCGGATTCCTCGGCCAGCTTGCGCAGCCGGGCGATCTGCGCCTCTTCGCGGCCCGGGTCGGCCGGGGGCAGGCTGTTCCTTGCCTTGTACGCTCCGACTGCCTGGGTGATGCGGAACCGCTCGGCCAGGATGTGGACCAGCGCGGCGTCGATGTTGTCGATGCTGCGGCGGAATGCGGCGAGCTGCGGGTCGAGGCCGGGCGCGGGCGGGCTGTGGGTCATCGGCCGGGTGCCTATCACGACGGCCGGGCCCTTTCCAAGCGCTCTCAAGCCTTGCCATCGCGGCCCGAGAGTCGCATGGCGCGGGCGATGACCGCAGACATCGTTCCCCTGCCGCGCCACCGGCCCACGCTCGACCCGATGCTGGCGCTGACCGCGCCGGGGATGAACGCGGTCAATGCCGTCATCCTCGACCGGATGCAGAGCGAGATTCCGCTGATTCCCGCGCTCGCCGGGCACCTGATTTCAGGCGGCGGCAAGCGGCTGCGCCCGATGCTCACCCTCGCCGGGGCGGAACTGGTCGGCTACCAGGGCACGCGCCATCACCGGCTGGCCGCGGCGGTCGAGTTCATTCACACCGCCACCCTGCTGCACGACGACGTGGTCGACGGCAGCGAACTGCGCCGGGGCAAGGCGGCCGCCAACATTATCTTCGGCAATCCGGCGACCGTGCTGGTGGGCGATTTCCTGTTCAGCCGCGCGTTCGAACTGATGACCGAGGACGGCAGCCTGAAGGTGCTCAAGATCCTCTCCGGCGCCAGCGCCGTGATCGCCGAGGGCGAGGTTTCCCAGCTCACCGCGCAGCGCCAGATCGGCACCAACGAGGAACGCTATCTCGACATCATCGGGGCCAAGACGGCGGCCCTGTTCGCCGCCGCCAGCCGGATCGCGGCAGTGGTGGCCGAGTGCGACCAGGCGCAGGAACAGGCGCTGGAGGCCTATGGCCGCAACCTGGGGGTGGCGTTCCAGCTGGTCGATGACGCGATCGACTACGATTCCGATGCCGCCCAGATGGGCAAGGACCGGGGGGACGACTTCCGCGAAGGCAAGATGACCCTGCCGGTGATCCTCGCCTATGCCCGGGGAACCGAGGAGGAGCGCAGGTTCTGGCAGCTCGCGATCGCCGGTCATCGCAGCTCGGACGACGACCTCGCCGAAGCCATCCGCCTGATCGGCAAGTACGACGCGGTCGAGACCACCCGCCAGCGGGCGCGCCACTATGCCGAGCGGGCGATCAACGCGATCGCCATCTTCCCCGACAGCAAGGCACGGGCCGCGATGGCCGAAGCCGCCCAGTTCGCGGTGTCGCGCGGGTATTGATCGCCCCGCCGGGCCAGACCGGGCTGCCGTGCCTGTGCCGCGCGCGGTGCATGGCGTCGCTCGACTCCGCGCAACCGAAGCGGATATGGGCACCGGCGTGAGTGCCGACCTCCCCATTCATGCCGTCCTGCCCGATCTGCTCGCGGCCCTGCGGGGGCCGGGCGCGGCGGTGCTGGTCGCCCCCCCGGGGGCGGGCAAGACGACCGCGGTCGCCCCAGCCCTGCTGGGGGAGGACTGGTGCACAGGTCAGGTCATCCTGCTTTCCCCGCGCCGGGTGGCCGCGCGCGCCGCGGCGGAGCGGATGGCGGAACTGCTCGGCGAAAGCGCGGGCGAGACCGTCGGCTACCTGACCCGTCTCGACAGCAGGGCCTCCGCCCGCACCCGGGTGCTGGTCATGACCGAGGCGATCTTCGTCAACCGGATCATTGCCGATCCCGAACTGAGCGGGGTTGCGGCGGTGCTGTTCGACGAGGCGCACGAACGCCATCTCGACAGCGACCTCGGCCTCGCGCTGGCGCTGGAGAGCCGCGCCGTGCTGCGCCCGGACCTGCGGGTCTGCGTCATGTCGGCAACGATCGACGGGGCGCGGTTCGCCCGCCTGCTGGGCGAGCACGCCCCGGTCATCGAGAGCGAGGGCAAGGCCTTCGCGCTGGAACTGCGCTGGCTCGGCTCCGCGCCCGACCGGCGGCTCGAGGACGCCATGACGGCCGCGATCCTGACCGCCTGGCGCGAGCAGGAGGGCGACGTGCTCGCTTTCGTGCCGGGGGTGGGCGAGATCGAGCGGACCCGGGAGCGACTGGTCGAACGCCTGCCCGGGGTTCCGGTCCTGCCGCTCCACGGCCAGTGCGAGCCGGCAGCGCAGCGCGCGGCGATCCGGCGCGATCCGGCAGGGCGGCGCCGGATCGTGCTGGCAACGGCCATTGCGGAGACATCGCTCACCCTCGACGGCGTTTCGGTGGTGGTCGACAGCGGGCTTGCCCGGCTTGCCGAACATGACAGGATGGCGGGCACTACCCGCCTCGTCACCCGCCGCGCCAGCCAGGCCTCGGCCGCGCAGCGGGCGGGGCGCGCCGCGCGCCAGGGTCCGGGGGTCGCCTATCGCCTGTGGGGAGAAGCCGGCCATGCCGGGCGTCCGCCGTTCGCCCTGCCGGAGATCGAAACCGCCGACCTTGCGCCGCTGGTCCTCTCGCTCGCGCGCTGGGGCAGCGCCGATCCGGCCGCCCTGCCCTGGCTCGACCCGCCACCAGCCGCCTCGCTGGCAGCGGCGCGGGCACGGCTGGAAGGGCTGGGCGCGCTGGACCCGGCGAGGCGGATCACACCGCGGGGGGAGCGGCTTGCGGCGCTGCCGCTCGAGCCGGCGCAGGCAGCCATGGTCCTGTTCGGGGCGGAACATGGTGCGGAGCGGGTCGCGGCACAGCTCGCGCTGCTGCTGCAGGAACGCGGCCTAGGCGGGCGGGGCGAGGATCTCGCCGCCCGGTTGCAGTGCTGGGGCGGTGATCGCTCACCTCGGGCGGAGGCGAGCCGCAAACTGGCGGGGCGCTGGGCGGCGCTCGCCAGCCGGTCCTCTGCCACCGGTCCCGAGCCCGTCGCGGGGCCGACCTCCGGTTCGCATCCGGCCGGAGGGACGAGGCGCGCGCCTTCGGCCAGTTCCGCCCGGACGGGGGAGGTGCCGCCGGGCGTTCTTCTTGCCGCCGGCCTGCCGGGCAATGTCGCGCGTCGCCGCGATGCTTCGGGCGAGCACTGGCTGAGCGCGGGCGGGCGCGGGTTCGTGCTCGATCCGGCCAGTCCGCTGGCGCGGGCGGAATGGCTGGTGATCGGTGATGCCCAGGGGCAGGCCAGGGGGGCCCGGATCACCGCCGCGCTGGCGCTGGAGGAAGCCGACGTCGAGCGCTGGCTGGCCCACCGGATCGAGCGGCGCAGCGTCCTGCGCTGGGCGGCCGGCCGCATCGAGGCGAGGATGGAACGGCGGCTCGGTTCGATCACGCTGGCGAGCGGCCCCGATCCATCGCCCGACCCGTCGGCGATCGCGGACATTCTGGTGGAGAAGGCGCTGGAAGATCTTGCGGCCATCCTGCCGCGCGATCTTGTCAGTCGGGGCCGGTACGCCGCGATCGCCGAATGGGACGAGGCCGCGCTGCGCGACAGCGCGGAGCGATGGCTGCGGCCGCTGCTGGAGGGCCGGCGCGACCTGGCTCTGCCCAAGGGCCGGCTGGCAGACGCCCTCCTCGGCCTGCTCGACTGGAGCACGCGTCAGCGGCTCGACCGGCTCGCCCCGCGCGAGTTCGTCTCGCCCGCCGGCACCCGCCACGCGGTCGACTACGCAGGCGACGACGCCCCCAGCGTCGAGGTGCGGGTCCAGGCCCTGTTCGGGCTGGAGGCGCACCCGATGGCGGGGGACACGCCCCTGCTGCTCAAGCTGACCAGCCCCGCGGGCCGCCCGATCCAGTCCACCCGCGATCTGCCCGGCTTCTGGCGCGGTTCCTGGGCCGAGGTGAAAAAGGAGATGAAGGGCCGCTATCCCCGGCACCGGTGGCCCGATGAACCATGGGCGGAGAAGCCCGGGCTGAAGACCAAAAACGCCTTCTCACGCGGCGATTCGTGAACTAGACGCATGGCCATGAGCGCACGGATCTATCAGCGGCCCAAGAACGCGATGCAGTCGGGCAAGGCGCGCACCGACGAATGGGTGCTCGAGTTCGAGCAGTCGGAGGCGCAGCGGCCCGATCCGCTGATGGGCTGGATCGGCAGTGCCGATACCCAGTCGCAGGTTACGCTCACCTTCTCCACCAAGGAGGAGGCCCGGGCCTATGCCGAGCGCTACGGGATCGCCGCGCGGGTGCTCGCCACCCCCGGCCGGACGCTGAAGCTCCAGGCCTACGCCGACAACTTCCGCTAGAGCAGGAATCGTCCGGACGGGGCACGTGACGGGCCGGTGAGCATTGCAGTTGCGAGTGCTTCGCGCTAGCCTTTTCTCAGCCCGCTCGCCATGCCCTATGTCGCAACAAGCCTCCAGCCCCGCAGCCGTCTTGCCAGCTGCGCGTTGGCGATCTGCTTCTCCGGCGGGCTGATCGGCCTGCTCGCGGGCATGACCGCCGTGGGCGACGGGCCGGGCGGCAAGGCGGCCCTCACCGTCGTGGCCCTCTCGCCCGAACGCGCGCGGAAAGCCGAGCAGCCGCGGATGCGGCCTGCCGAGCCGGCTCCTTCCCCGATGCGCGCGCCCGCACCGGCCCGGCCGCCGGCACCCGCCGCGCGCCCTGTTCCGCCGCTTGCCCCGCTTGCTTCCGCGCCGGCCGGGCCCGCGCCTTCACCGTCTCGGCCGATCGCGCTGCCGGCGAGCAGCGAGGCGGCGGGCGGCGCGGCGGCAGCAGCCGCCTCCACCGGCGCGCAGGAACCCGCTCGGGATTCCGGCGAGGCGCAGGATGCGCCCTCTGCCCCGGCGGCGTCTTCCGCCAGCGATTCGTCCGGCCGGGACGCCTACGGCCGCAAGGTCTATGCCCGGATCCGACAGCGGCAGAGCTACGACCCGGCGCTCGCCGCCAAGGGAATCAGCGGCACGGTGGTGCTCTCGTTCGCCGTCGACGGGCGCGGCCGACTGGAAGGCGAGCGGGTGTTGCAGAGCTCGGGCCACGCGGTGCTCGACACGGTCGCGCTCGGCCAGCTGCGTGCCGCCTCGCCCTTCCCCGCCCCGCCTGCGCGCCGGACGCGGATGTTCACCATCCCCCTGACTTACCAAACGCTCGGCCGCCACTGATCGCGAAAAGCACTTGCGAGTCACTTGCAATAGTTGCCTTGACAGCTTAAGCGGCGGACAACCAATCAGGTCTCATGGGGGTTCCGGCGTGAAAACTGTTCTTCTCTCGTCCGCTGCAGTGGCCGCGCTTGCGGCGCTCGCAGCGCCGGCTGGCGCGCAGGACACCGGCAGCCCGGAGGCGCTCCCCGAGGCGGTGGCCGAGGGCCGCCAGGCAGAGGACGCCTACGAGGTCGGAACCGGCAACCAGAGCGGCGTTTCGACCATTCGCCGGCAGGAGATCGAGGCCCGCACTCCGGGGTCGGGCGACGTCAACCAGCTGCTGAAGATCTTCCCCACCGTCCAGTTCGACCGCACCGAGGGCACCGCCACGCGCGAGGACCTGCAGGACCTGCGCCCGGCGGACATCTCGATCGCCGGCGGGCGCATCTACGAGAACCTCATCACCATCGACGGGATCGACGCCAACAGCCGCCTCGACGTGACCGAAGACAACCCGTTCAACTTCAACGAGGTTGCCGGCAATGCGGCGCAGACGCTGTGGCTCGACAGCGAGCTGATCGGCGAGATCACGCTGCGCGATTCGAACGTCTCGGCGGAGTTCGGCCGCTTCACCGGCGGCGCGCTCGAAATCAGCACGCGCGAGGCGAGGCGCGCCTGGGGTGCCTCAGCCAACGTCAGCTATACCGAGGACGGGCTCGTCAACTACCTCGTCTCGCAGCCCTCGCTCGACGCCTATGCCGCGAGCGGCGACCCGCTGCCGGAGCCGCCCGAGTTCCGCAAGTGGCGCTTCGGCGGGAGCGTCGACGTGCCGCTGGGCGAGCGGGGCGGATTGCTGCTCGCCTACAACCGCTCGCGCGCCGACGTGCTCTATCGCCGCACCGAGGCCTACGGGTTCGAACCGGCGTTCCGCAGCAGCGTCAGCGACAACTTCCTCGTCTCCGGCAACTACGATCTCGGCCCCGACCTGGTGCTGTCGGGGCAGGTCACCTGGTCGCCCTATGACAGCGAGGCGGCAGCCCCCAACGGCATCGACAACCTGATTGTCTCGAACGGCGGCGGCGTCGGTGCACGCCTGCGGCTTGCCTCGAGCGGCGCGGTGCGCTGGGACGTGACCGCCACCTTCAACCATTCCGACACCAGCCGCACCGCTCCGCCGGCGAACTATTCGATCTCCTCCTCCACCACCAACGGCGGGTTCTGCACCAGCACCAACTGCACGATCGGCGGTTTCGGCGACCTCGACCAGACGCAGGACACCTACGGCCTGAACGCGAAAATCGCGCTCGATGCCGGTGCGGGTGAACTGCGCGCAGGGCTCGACCTGCAGCGGGTCGATGCCCTGCGCGAGCGCCCGGAGACGAACTTCGCCTATTCGCGCGCGATCCTGGGGGCGAACATCGTCTGCGTCGATGGCGAGGACCTGACCTGCGCGAGCGGCGAATACGCGCTGAGCCAGTACAGCGAATACCGCGCCTATCGCGCCGCCGTGTCGATCGACGCGGTGGGTGCCTGGGCCGAATACGACGCGGCGCTGGGGCCGGTCGATCTGCGGCTGGGCCTGCGCTATGACTACGAGAGCTTCCTCGGCAACCACAACTTCGCGCCGCGCCTCGCCGCCACCTGGAACCTGGCCGACGACTGGACCCTGACCGCCGGAGCCAACCGCTACTACGGCCGTTCGATGCTCGCCTATGCCCTGCGCGAGCAGTATCCGGACAACTTCATCTATCGCCGCGCGGGCCAGCTGGTCGCCGGGCAGCGGCGCTTCTCGAACGACCAGTGGTCGCTGTTCAGCACCAGCGTTTCGACCAGCTATTCGCAGAGCGATCTCGACACGCCCTATTCCGACGAACTGACCGCAGCAGTCGGTGCCCCGCTGCTCGGCGGAACGGCGCGGCTCAAGGGGATCGTGCGCTGGGGCAAGGACGAGTTCGCCCGCTCGCTGCGCCAGGAGGAGCCTTACGAGCTGGAGAACGGCGACATCGCCACCCGGCGCTTCTTCACCCTGACCAACGACGGGCGCAGCCGCTATCGCGGCGTCTCGCTCGAATGGGTGAAGACCGTCGGCAAGCACACCTTCGCGCTCAACGCCAACTACAGCACGACCAGGACCAACAACGCCGACTACTTCCTCTCCGCCGACGACGTGGAGGAGGAAGGCGAGCTGGTGGTGTTCCAGGGCGAGGTGGTCAAACTGCTCGAGCTGCTGGAGCAGAACCAGCGGCTGGAGTTCGCCTCGCCCCTCCTCGTCAATGCCAGCTGGACCGCGCTGTGGCTCGATGACCGGCTCACCACCAACCTGAACCTGCGTTACCGCGACGGGTTCGAGCAGCTGGAGGCGACCGGCGCGAGCGAGGTGATCGACGGGACCCGCTACCAGGTCTACGACTTCGTCCCCTACAGCGACCGGATCAACGTCGATCTCAACCTGCAGTTTGCCGTGCTGCGCGAGGCATTCGGCACGTTGACGCTGGATGCGCGGATCAGCAATCTGTTCGACACCATCCCGGCCCGGGATTCGGCCGCCATCTCCCAGCCCTACCAGGAAGGCCGCTCGGTCTGGTTCGGCGCCAAGTACCGCTTCTGAGGATTTCTGCCCGTGCTCCCTCTCCCGCGTCTGGTCCTGGCGCTTGCCGCCGCGCTCTTCGCTGGTGCCGTGGCGCAGGGCAGCGGAGGCGAGATGACTTCCGCGCAGATGCGCGAGGCCTATGCCGGTCCGCCCGAGAGCTGGCCCGCCCCGCAGCTCGACGAGGGCGCGGTGTTCACCGAGTTCGGTCCGTTTCCCTCCACCCCCCGGCCCGACGCGGCGCAACAGGCCCGCATCGATCTGGGCGAGAAGCTGTTCAAGGACCCGCGTCTTTCGGCCTCCGGCCAGATCGCCTGCGAAAGCTGCCACAACCGCCGGCTCGGCTGGGGCGACGGGCTGCCGGTCTCGTTCGGGCATGACCGGCAGACCGGCCCGCGCAACGCCATGCCGCTGTTCGCCGCGGCCCACATGAAGGAGCTGTTCTGGGACGGTCGCAGCGCCAGTCTGGAGGACCAGGCGCACCTGCCGATCGTCAACCCGGTGGAAATGGCGGGCGAGGCTGGCGCGATCGAGGCGCGGATCAACGGCATCCCCGAGTATCGCGCGGGCTTCCGCGCGGCCTACGGGCTGGAGACGATCCGTATCGCCGACATCGCCCGGGCGATCGCCGAGTTCGAGCGCGCGATCCCGCCGCCGCGCAGCAAGTGGGACCAGGTGTTCAGCGAGGGCACCCGCGTGCTGACCGACGAGGAACTGCTCGGCCTGCACCTGTTCCGCACCAGGGCGGGCTGCGCCAACTGCCACAATGGTCCGCTGCTGACCGACCAGCGCTACCACAACCTCGGGATCAGCTTCTACGGCAGGCGGCTGCAGGACGTCGGCCGCTGGGGCGTCACCGGCGATCCGGCGGACGTGGGCCGGTTCCGCACCCCCTCGCTGCGCGGGGTGCGCCGCACCGCGCCCTACATGCACAACGGCATCTTCCCGCACCTGCCGGGCGTGGTGAACCTCTACGCCGGCGGCGGCGGGATCGATCGGCAGGAACAGAGCACGACGACCGCGGCCCCGCCCCCCGGGCCCGATCCGCTGCTCAAGAAGCGCGAGCTGACCGAGGAGGAGAAGGCGGCGCTCGTGGCCTTCCTCGAGACGCTCTGACCGCCGCAGGCCGCCGGGGCCGGAACCGGCACCGGCATCGCCCATTGTTGTCCCCAGGAGGATGACCATGAGCACTGCCCGCGCCCCTGCCCGCACCCCTGCCCGCACCCTTGTCCGCACCGCTGCCCCGCTCGCCCTGCTGGCGCTGGCCGGGTGCAGCAGTTCCGAGCCGCCGGAGGTCGAGCCGCTCGCCGGCCTGTCGACCGAGCGGTCCTGTTTTTTCACCCGCTCCATCAACGGCTACAACGAAGCGCCGTCCGGCCCGCGCGGCGGGGAGCGGCTCTGGGTGCATACCGGCGTCAACGAGCGCTTCCTCATCGAGACTTACGGGCCCTGTCCGGATCTCGACTGGTCGTTCAGCATCGCGCTCGACACCCGCGCCCAGACCAGCCTTTGCACCGGCGACATCGCGACAGTGGTGGTCCCGCGCACCATCGGCGGGGTGCCCGACCGGTGCACGGCCCGCGTGCTCGGCAGGATGAGCCAAGCGCCAGGGCAGGGCGCATGAAGCGCCCCTTCTACCCGCTGGCGCTGATCGTGGTCGCGGTTCTCGCGGTCGCCGGTATCGTGCTGTTCGTCGCCCCTTCGCTGGTCGCCGACCGCGACGAACCGCCCGGGATGACCGGCGTGCCGCAGCCCGACGTTCAGGTAACGGTGGCGAACGGCCGGCTGGTGCTGCCGGCCGCCGGATCGGACGAGGCGATGATCTTTCTTGACCTGATCAACCGCTCGGACGCGGCGATCTACCTCACTCAGGCCGGGCTCGACGGCAGCGGCCCGGCCACCATCGCCTATCTGCGGCCCCCCAGCGCCAACCGGGCCAGTTCGCTGACCATCCCCGAGGGCGAGACGCTCAGCCTTTCGCCCGACAGCGGCTACGCCATCCTGACCGACTACGATGCCTCGGTTGTGCCCGGCGCGACCGTGCCGCTGACGCTGAAGTTCAGCACCGGCGAGATCGTGCGGGTGCCGCTGACGGTGCAGTCGATGGTCGGCCAGGGCGGGGTCGTGCGGATGCCCGAGCCGCCGCAGGGCTGATCCGTCCGCGCGCGCCGCGCCTTTGGCGCACGGGCGCGGCCCGGCTATAAGGCCGCTCCATGACGCGTATCCCTCCCCTGCCCCGCCTGCTGGGGCTTGCCGGCATTCTCCCCCAGGCCGCCTGTGCAGTGCTGGTCTGGCTGGGCGATGGCGGTGTCGCGGCCGACCGGGCCCTGCTGGCAGGCGGGCTCTATGCCGGTCTGATCCTGTCGTTCCTCGGCGGGCTGTGGTGGGGCCTGGCGGCTAGCGCGCCGGCGGCCCAGGGGCGCGGAGTGCTGGGCTGGGTCTGGGTGGCCGCCGTCCTGCCGAGCCTGATCGCCTTCGCGGCCGGTCTGTGGTGGCTGGCCGACCCGCGCCAGCCCCAGCCGGCGCTGGTTGTGCTCGCCTTCGCCCTCCTCGCCAGTCCACTGGTCGATCGCCGGCTGGCCGGCATGGCGCTGGCACCACGCTGGTGGATGTCGCTGCGCTGGCCGCTCAGTCTTGCGCTGGGGCTTGCCACGCTGGCCCTCGCTGTCCGATAAGGCGGGCATGATGCTGCGCCGCCTCGCTCCTGCACCCCTGCTTCTCGCGCTCGCCGGGTGCCAGTCGCCGGCCGGGGACGAACCCTCGGCCCGCCCGTTCGACGATATCGGCGCGCAGGAGACGATCCGCTTTACCGGCACCGAACCGTTCTGGGGCGGGGAGGCGCGGGGCGACAGTCTGACCTACTCGACCCCCGAGGAGCCCGGGGGAACCACGATCGCGGTGCGCCGCTTCACCGGCAACAGCGGGCTGGGGCTCTCCGGAACGCTCGACGGCGAGCGGTTCGACATGGTGGTGACGAGGGGCAGCTGCTCCGACGGGATGTCGGACCGGCAGTACCCCTTCACTGTCACGCTCGAGATCGGTGAGGACGCGCGCTACGGCTGCGCCTGGACCGACACCCGCCCCTTCACCGGGCCTGACGCGCCCTGACGAGGGCCGCGAACCCGTCGCTGCGCGCACATCGACAACCGGGAAAAAGCTGGCGCACCCGACAGGATTCGAACCTGTGACCTCTGCCTTCGGAGCTAGAATTACAACGCTACGCTAGGCTTTTCAACCTAACGCTAGAGCACGCTAATACTCTGATTATACAGAGTTTTATTGACAAGAAGGGTTCTCTAAGCTACGCTAACAAGCCCCACAGTTTTCGTTCTGGTGGTGAGATTTTGGTGAGTTTTTTGGACCCGCTCTAGCGAGGTGCTTATGCCAAAACTGACAAAGACGGTCGTTGACAAGTCCGAGCCGCGCGATCGGCAATACACGATCTGGTGCGGCGAACTGAAGGGCTTCGGCGTCTTCGTGCTACCCTCCGGCACTCGGACATATTTCGTCGATTACCGGAACGCGAACAACGTGCGGCGCCGGATGAAGCTGGGCCGGCATGGTCAACTTACCGCCGAACAGGCGCGCGCACTGGCGATCCAGGCCCTTGCGGAAGTCGCCAAGGGCAACGATCCGCTCGAAGACCGAAATAGCGCCCGTAAGGCGATTTCGGTCAAGGAGCTGTGCGAGCTATACATCAAGGAACTCGAAGAAGGCCGCATCCTCGGGAAAGGCGGTCGGCCAAAGAAGGCCAGCACCAAGATCACCGATCTCGGCCGGATTAACCGCCACATCATCCCGCTGCTCGGCAAGAAGCAAGTCACCCACGTCACAAAGGCGGACGTGACGGCGATGATGAAGGATATCATGGCCGGCAAGACGCGCATGAGTGAGAAGACGAAAAAGCTGCGCGGAAGGTCGGTCGTTCGCGGCGGCATCGGCGCTGCAAGCCGCACGGTCGGCTTGCTCGGCGGCATCTTCACCTATGCGCGGGATGAGCTGGGCATCATCGAGGTCAATCCCGCGCATGGTGTTCGCAAGCCGAAGGACGTGGTGCGGAAGCGCCGGCTGAACGAGGACGAGTATCGGACCCTCGGCCGCATCCTCGCCAAAGCGGCCGAGGACGAACGCTATACGCGCACAGTGGACATCATTCGGCTGATCGCCATGTCGGGCTGCCGTCGCGGCGAAATCATCGCGGTTCAGAAATCGGAGATCGACCCGGTAGGAAGCGCCTTCCGGTTCGAGGACACGAAGGAAGGCCATTCCGTTCGTCCCATGGGCTTGCCTATCGTCGAATATTTCGACGAGTGGGATATGGGCGGCGACAGCCCTTACGTGTTTCCCGGCGAGCGGAACCCGGACGGGCCGTTCGGCAGCTTCCCCCGGCATTGGGAGAAGATATTCGCCGGGACGGAGCTGGCGGACATTACCGCCCATGTGCTGCGCCACAGCTTCGCCAGCATGGCGAACGATCTCGGCTTCACCGAGATCACCATCGCGGCGCTTCTCGGCCATGCTACCGGCTCGATCACAAGCCGCTATGTCCATACGCTCGACGCGGCTCTCGTCATGGCTGCGGACACCGTATCGGGATACATCCATGCGCTGCTGAACGGGGCGGAGCTGTCGCACACGCATTACGCGCTCGATCGCGGCTCTCGTAAGGCTGCGTTGGAGCGGTTCCTAGCGCCCCGCCAGGATACGCCAATGCAAGCGGAGGAATTGGACCGTCTAGCGGCTTAAACTATAGGAGGTATCCGATCGGAGAAATCATGGCAGATACAAGGACGCTGACCAATCTTACAGTCGATGCTACACCGGACAGCGACGTGGAGAGGCGCCTGGAGATCGCACTGGATCTCGCGGCTCAATTCGGCAGTTCGCTCACCGCTGTCTGTTCGGCTTGGCCCGATGGCGTTTCCTTTGCCGACGCGATTGCTCATAGCTCCTTCAGCTCGCTCGCACAGGAGCGCGAACTGCGTAGTGGAATTGCGCGAGCTTCATCTGCTTTCGACCGCCTTGTGCGGGGAAGGCCGGTCGATACTCAATGGTGCGATAGCATCGCCCATCCAAGCACAGCGATCCTGGACCATGCGTTGCTTGCGGACCTGGTGATCATGAGCACGGCGCCCGCGTCGGACTTCGCTCATGCTGATGCGCTGGAAATGGCGGCCCGTTCCGGCTCCCCGGTTTTAAGGCTCGGGCCGGAAGCACCGACGGCATCCTTCAAGAACATATTGGTCTGCTGGAAGGATAGCCGGGAGTCTGGTTGTGCGCTTCGCGCAGCCGTTTCGATGCTTCAACACGCCACTAAGATCGTTCTTGCGGGGGTCGGAGAAGATGTGTCTTCCGACCGTCTTGCGGAGGTTGGAGATTATCTCTCGCTTTATGGTGTGGAAGCTCAAATCTTGCACCTGGCGAGCAACGAGGCCGCTCCTGGCACAATACTGGCCGACCTTTCCCGTCGCGAAGATTTCCATCTGGTCGTCGCGGGCGCCCGAGCCCACGGCCTCTGGAAAGAAAGAATATTTGGCGGAGTGACCCGAGATTTTCTCGCAGCTACTGACATAAATTGGCTGCTGGCCAACTAAGATTACGTATTGGGCGGGCGGATCGAGCCGCTATCAGGCAACCTATGACACAACCTTGTTTGGACAGGCGCGCTGTTCTGCGCGGCGCAACCTTTATGGGCTCCGGCCTCGCCCTGGCAGGCTGGTTCCCGGCGTGGGCGCAGCCGGTCTCGGCCGGCATCACATCCGACATGCCCAAGCTGAGCGGCGAAGAGATCGCCATCCGCATCGCGCATCAGCCGATCACGATCGACGGACGCGCCAGCCACGGCATCGCAATGAACGGCACGATTCCCGCACCGCTCATCCGCCTGCGCGAGGGTCAGAATGTGCGCATCGCCGTCGCCAACGCACTCGATGAGGACAGCTCGGTTCACTGGCACGGCCTTATCCTGCCAGCCGAGATGGACGGCGTGCCGGGAATCAGCTTCCCCGGCATCCGGCCCGGCGAAACCTTCGTCTATGAGTTCCCGATCGTCCAGTCGGGCACCTATTGGTATCACAGCCATTCGGGGTTGCAGGAGCAGCTCGGCCACTATGGGCCGATCATCATCGACCCGGCCGGCGAAGATCCCGTTCGCTACGATCGCGAGCATGTGATCGTCCTTTCGGACTACAGCGCGATGCATCCGCATGCGATCTTCCGCAAGCTCAAGCAGCAGGAAGGCTATTTCAACCGGCAGCGGCAGACACTCGCCGGTCTCCTCGCCGAGCGCGATCAGACAATGCGCGAGCGCCTCCAATGGGGCGCGATGCGGATGGACCCAACCGACATCGCGGATGTGACCGGCTCGGCCTACACCTATCTCGTCAACGGTCACGGCCCTGCCGACAACTGGACGGGTCTTTTCCGCCCCGGAGAGCGTGTGCGTCTGCGCGTGATCAACGCGGCCGCCATGACGCTCTTCAATTTCCGCATTCCCGGCCTCAAGCTGACGATCGTGCAGGCCGACGGGCAGAATGTGCGTCCGGTCACGACCGACGAATTGCAGATCACCGTGGCCGAGACCTACGACATCATCGTCGAGCCGGCGGAGGATCGCGCCTATACGATCGTCGCGGAGGGAAGCGACCGCTCGGGCATGGCGCGCGCCACGCTGGCGCCCCGCGCTGGCATGAGCGCCGAAATCCCGCCGCTGCGCGAGCGCCCCATCCTCACCATGACCGATATGGGCATGGGCGGCATGGAGCATGGCGCGGCCACCCATGATCCGCATGCGGGTCATGGAGCACCGAGCCCGGCGGCAGCCGCAACATCGCGCGGGTTGCATTCCATGCGCGATTTCTCGAACGCGCCCAGTGTCGCGCGAACGCCTGCGGTGCAGTCGATCGCGCCGATGCCGATCGACCGGACCGGCGAGCCGGGGATCGGGCTTGATGATGTCGGCCATGACGTTCTGACCTATCGCCGCCTGATGGCGCTCGACCGCAATCCCGATGTCAGGGCGCCGAGTCGTAGCCTCCAGATTCACCTTACCGGCAATATGGAACGCTATATGTGGGCGTTCGACGGCGTGACCTTCAACGCGCTCACCGCGCCGATCCCGTTCCGCCAGGATGAGCGCGTGCGCATCACGCTGATCAACGACACGATGATGGCGCATCCGATCCACCTGCACGGCCATTTCTTCGAGCTGGTGACGGGACACGGCTCGTATGCGCCGCGCAAGCACACGGTCAACGTCCTGCCCGGTGGCTCAGCCACGTTCGATGTCACAACCGACGCGCTCGGCGATTGGGCGTTCCATTGCCACCTGCTCTATCACATGCACGCAGGCATGATGCACGTCGTCGCGGTGCGCCCGGAAGGAGCCGGTTGATGCGCGCGCCGATCATCGCGCTGACCGCACTGGGCGCGGCAATCTCCATACCGGCGGCGGCGCAGACCCACGCAGGTCATGGCGCCGCCCAAACCCGCCCGCCGGCCGAGACGCCCGATCGGGCGGCATCTCCGCATGAAGGGCACGCAAGTCACGAGGCCAGCGATCCGTCACCCGGTGATGATCCGCACGCTGGCCATGCCGACCCCCGAGAGGTTGCCACACCGGCCGACCCCCATGCCGGTCATCGTGCGCAGGCGGCGGACCCACCCGCAGGACACGGCATCGCGCAGGAAGATCATGGCGCACATGGCGGCCAGCCTGCGGATGGAAGCGATCCCCATGCCGGCGGCACGGCGCTACCGCCGGGCAACGCACCGCCGCCGCCCATTCCAGCCGACTGGTATGCCGATCGCAGCTTCGATCCGGCTGAGATGGCACAGGTTCGCGCGGCGCAGCGGCGTGCCCATGGTGGTGGCGCCTATAGCCAGGTCATTGTTGATATCGCCGAATATCGCGCGATCGGAGACGGTGGTGGTTATGCGTGGAAAGCCGAAGTCTGGTATGGCGGCGACATAAACCGGCTGGTGCTGAAGACGGAAGGCGACGGTCGCTTTCGCGGCGATCTCCATCATGCAGAGGTCGAAGCGCTCTACAGTCGCGCCATTGACCCCTACTGGAATCTCCAAGCCGGGCTGCGCTACGATTTCGAGCCATCGCGCGCCTATGCAGCGGTCGGCGTCGAAGGTCTCGCGCCTTACTGGTTTGAGCTGGAGGGCGCGGTCTTCCTCTCCGATCGGGGCGACGTGTTCGCGCGCGCAAGCGGCTACCATGATCTACGCCTTACTCAGCGACTGATTCTTCAACCGCGCGCCGAAATCAATCTGTCCGCGCAGGGCGTCCCACGCGATTACGTCGGAGCGGGCCTGTCGAGCGTCGAGCTTGGCGTGCGGCTGCGCTATGAGTTTGTGCGCGAGTTCGCACCCTATGTCGGGGTCCATTGGGAGCGCAGCTTCGGCGACACCGCTCACTTTGCGCGCGCCGATGGCCGGGACGTCAGCAACGCCAGCTTCGTTGCGGGCGTGCGACTCTGGTTCTGATCCGCTCGATGCCTGGAGAGGTCTGATGGTTGAAGGTCCGCATCCCTCATCGCTGAACCTGCCACCTGACCTCAAGCAGGAGCAAAGGCGTATCCTTCGCAACAGCATGACCGGCCTGCTCTTCTGCGCAGTGGTTATGGCCGGCGCTTACTGGCTGCTGCCGCTCATCTTCCACCTGCCCGGCGACGACATTGGCGGCCTCATCACGTTCTGGTCAGGCGCGGCGCTGCTCACCATGTTTTGGGTTCTGGTCGGCTTTTCGATGGTGTCGCGCGGGCGACGGCATTCGCTCGACGACATTCGCGGTAGCGCCTTCGCGCCGCCTAGCCCTCGCATCGCTGTCTACGTCGCCTTCCTTCAGAACACGGTCGAACAGTCGCTGATGGCAGTGATAGTCCAGATTGCTGTGCTGTTGCTCGCGGGCGCGTGGACCGTTCCGCTCGTTGCCGGCCAGGTGCTGCTCTTCGCCATCGGGCGGTTGACGTTTCTCGTGGGCTACCCGAAAGGAGCTGGCACACGCGCGTTCGGCCTGGCGGTCACAGCGCTGCCGACGCTGGCCGGGTTCATCATCGCCCTTGGAGCGTTGATAGCGAGCGCTATCCCTTGACCCTGTAGCTGCTACGGGGTCCATACAAGGTGTCAGATCGACCGAATCGAGGCGACAGACATGGCAGGTGGATACAGCGGCTTTTGCAAAGCCGCCCGGCAGACGCGAAAAGAGATTGGACGGCCAGCCTTCTGGATCGCGCTCTCACCGCTTGAGAGCGTGTCGTGAACCACGCGATAACCACTTCGGACGCCATTGCGATCGAACGGCAGAGCTTTACTACCGCAGCCCGGCGAGGCGATACCGCGAGAGCATGGCGGGCCTTGGAGCGCGCCCATATTCTGTCCCAGCCCATGTTAGGCCAGCATATGCGCGTCCATTGGCTGATGCTTTTCTACGCCGTCCGCCTCCGCGACGCCCATGAAATTCTCGGGCAGATCATGCGCCTGGCGCTGGCTCCGATCGGAGCGCTGGCGGGGCGTGTCCCCGTAGGCAACACGGGGCGCTCCAATGTCAGTGCCTTTGCCCCGATGCCGATACCTGAAGATTTGCGGCCGCTACTGGCGAAGAAACATGACAATTCGGGCTTTCGTCGTTAAGGTATTGGGATGTTACGCCGGAGCCTGCTCCTTTTTTGCCTCCTGATGACGTCGCTTATTGCGTCGACGACGGTGCATGCAAGCGAGCTTTCCGTCGCCGCGACGCTCGAATGTTCGGGCGAAATCCATAGCGAAGGCGATGCGGACCAGTCCCCCGGCGACTCGGATCGGGGCATGCCGCACCATCATGGAAGTTGCCATGGGCACGGCCTGTCCGCTCCTGTTTCCGGCCCATCCCACGCCCTAACGGACGGGACGTCCGACAAGTTCTATTTTCCGGCGGCCGATGCGCTCGCGCGACGGTCAGTCGGCCCCGCGCTACGACCTCCTATCGCCTGATTGATCCGTAAGCGGCTCGCCTGAGCTTCGCATCGCGAGGCGGCGGGCCTGATTCGTTTCAATCAGGAAAATCAGCATGCACAGAATGTTTGCAGCCTTGTTGGCTGCCGCATCCTGCGTCTCCGTGGCGCAGGCACAGGATACTGTCTCGGCAGTCCCTTCGGTGGGTCCGCCACTGACCCTTGATCAAGCGGTCGCAGCAGCCGGAGGCAGTGCTCCAGCCTCTGACGCGGCCCGCGCCGACATCGCAGCCGCCGAGGCGGGCCGAGCGATTGCGGGCCTGCGCCCCAATCCTACCGTCACAACGGAAGTCGAGAATGTCATCGGCACCGGCCCTTATCGCGATTTTCGCGGCGCCGAGACCACGGTAGGGTTCTCGATCCCGATCGAACTTGGGGGCAAACGATCGGCACGGATCGCGGTTGCCGATGCCCGGACAATGCGAGCACAGCTTGCCGCCGCGATCACCGAGGCGGACATTCGCCTTCAAGTCACCGAGCTGTATATCAACGCGGTGGCCGCCGAACGCCGGCTGGCGACTGCCGTGAATCAGGCACGCATCGCGAACGAAGCATTGAATGCGGCGCGTGTGCGTGTCCGGGCCGGACGCGCTTCGCCGATCGAGGAACAGCGCGCGGACGTTACCCGGCTCAATGCAGAAGCTGCGGTCGAGAATGCACGGCGCCTCCTCGACGCCGCGCGTCTCAATCTCGGGCGCAGGATCGGACAGCCGGTGACGGGGCCGCTTGATCTGGCGGCGCTAGACAATCTGCCCGCCGCCTATGGCCCGCAACTGGCGCCCACTGCTCAAGGCACATTGGCGCTCGCCGCTGCCGACGCAGATCTTGCGGTTGCCGACGCTGGCGTTCGACTGGCCAGATCGCAGCGCATCCCGGACGTCACGGTCGGGCCGGGCGTGCGGCGGTTCTCGGAATCGAACGATACCGCCGCCCTGTTCAGCATCTCGGTTCCGATTCCTCTGTTCAACAGCGGTCGAGCCGCCGTGGGGCAGGCCAGCGCCGAACGCAGCCGTGCCGAAGCGCAGCGCCGCATGACCGCGCTCGATGTCGAGCAGGCGATCCTCGACGCCCGGACGGAAGCGGACAATGCCGCCACCAACGCGCGAACTGCCAATGGTCCCGCGCTGGCGGCCGCCCAGGAAGCCGCTCGCATCGCTCGCATCGGCTATCGCGAAGGCAAGTTTGGCCAACTCGATCTTCTCGATGCCGAACGGACGCTGGCCGAGACCCGGCTGGCCGCGATCGACGCGCTCGTCGCCTATCAGAACGCCAGGGCACGGCTTGAGCGCTTGACCGCTCCCGCGCCGGAACAGGGGGATTGACCATGAAGTCTTACATGAAGGCGGCTCTGCCGCTCACGCTTGCCGCATTGCTTGTGGCGGGTTGCTCCGGCGGCGACGCGCCCTCGGAAGACACCAAGAACGCCGCTGCCGGTGAAGAGGCTGGCCACTCTGAAGAAGAAGGCGAGATCGACCTCAGCGCCGAACAGATACGCAAGGCCGGTATCGAGCTTGTCCGCGTCATCCGCAGCGGCAGCGGAGCGCTGACGTTGCCGGCGACGATCGAGGGCGATCCACAGGGGATGCAGGTCGTATCCGCCGCGATCGGTGGCCGCGTCGTTTCGCTGACCCGCAATCTCGGGCAATCGGTCGGACGCGGGCAGACGCTGGCGATCATCGAGAGCCGCGAAGCCGCGACGCTCAATGCCGAGATCGAAGCGGCGCGGGCGCGGCTGTCGCTCGCGGAATCGAACCTGAGCCGTGAGCAGAGGCTGTTCAATGAGCGGGTTTCGCCGGAACAGGACCTGATCGCCGCACGCACGGCAGCGACCGAGGCGCGCATCGCGCTGCGCCTGGCTCAACAGCAGGTCGCGGCGGCCGGCGGCGGCGGTGGAGCGCTGAACCGGATCGCTGTCACCTCCCCTCTGTCAGGACAGGTCGTGGCGCGCAGCGTGACGCTCGGCCAGACGGTCGCGGCGGATGCCGAGCTGTTCCGCGTTGCCAACCTTTCGCGGGTTGCGGTGACGCTGGCGCTCTCTCCGGCCGACGCCGGCAAGGTGCGGCCCGGCTCCGAGATCGAAATTGTCGCGGGCGACCGCAGATCGGTGGCGCGGGTCGATTTCGTCTCGCCGATCCTCGACGAGACGACACGCCTCGCGACCGTCATTGCCCTCATCGACAACCGCACGGGCCAGTGGCGCGTAGGCGAGCCCGTGACGGCTTCGATACAACTGCCCGGTGAGGGCGCCGGATCGGTGCTCGTTCCGCAAAGCGCGATCCAGACGGTGGAAGGACGGCCGACCGTGTTCGTCCGCACCGACCACGGCTTCCAGGCCACGCCGGTCACGCTCGGCGCTCCAAGCGGCGACAACGTGGTCGTGACCTCCGGCCTCACCGGCAACGAACGGATCGCCGGACCGGGCAGCTTCACTCTCAAGGCTGAGCTTGGAAAAGGCGAAGCGGAGCACGGGCACTGATCATGATAGACCGCATCGTCACATTTTCCGTCGAGCGGCGCTGGTTCGTCCTGCTCATGACGGTCATCGCCATGGTAATCGGAGGCTGGGCGATCTCTCGTCTGCCGATCGACGCCGTTCCCGACATCACCAACAACCAGGTGCAGGTGAACATCACCGCGCCCGCGCTCTCGCCCGAACTGGTCGAGACGCAGATCGCCTTTCCCATCGAAACCGCGTTGGCGGGCGTTCCGGGCCTCGAATACACACGCTCGCTGAGCCGCAACGGCTTTGCCCAGGTCACGGCCGTCTTCTCGGAATCGACCGACATCTACTTTGCGCGCCAGCAGGTCGCCGAGCGGTTGCGGGTCGCCGAGGAAAGCCTGCCCGATGGTGCGGTTCCCACAATGGGGCCAATCGCCACCGGGCTCGGCGAAGTCTATATGTGGACGGTCCATCTCGAACATCGGGACGAGGACACGCACAGACCAGGTGAACCGGGTATCCAGCCTGACGGCAGCTATATCACGCCCGAAGGCGACCGGCTTGTCACCGAAGCCGACAAGGCGACCTATCTGCGCACGGCGCAGGACTGGATCGTCGCACCGCTGCTCAAGAACACGCCCGGCCTTGCCGGCGTCGATTCCATCGGCGGCTATGTGAAGCAGTTCCAGGTGATCCCCGACGTGCAGCGGCTCGCGGCGATCGGCATGGATTTGACTGCTTTGGCGCAAGCGCTTGAGCAGAACAATGTCGGCGTGGGTGCCGGCGTCGTCGATCGTGGCGGCGAAGGGCTGGCGGTTCGCTCGGATGCGCGCATCCGCAACATCGGGGAGCTGGCCAGCACCGTGATCGCGACGCGCGAGGGCGTGCCGATCCGGCTTGACCAAGTGGCGCAGGTGCGCCTCGGCCAGGCCATTCGCTACGGCTCTGCGTCGGAAAACGGCCAGGAAGTGGTCGTCGGCACCGCGATAATGCGGATCGGCGAGAACAGCCGCACCGTGGCCTCGGCAGTCGCGGAGCGGCTGAACGAGATCAACGCCTCGCTTCCAACCGATGTCGTGGTGCAGCCCGTCCTTGATCGCACGGCGCTGGTCAATTCCACGATCAAGACGGTGGCGAAGAACCTCACCGAAGGCGCGTTGCTCGTCATTGTCGTGCTGTTCCTGCTGCTCGGCAATTTCCGCGCGGCGCTGATCGCGGCGCTAGTGATCCCCATCACCATGCTGATGACCAGTTTCGGGATGTTGAGAGGTGGGGTCTCCGCCAATCTGATGAGCCTCGGGGCACTCGATTTCGGCCTGATCGTTGATGGTGCCGTCATCATCGTCGAAAATGCGCTGAGGCGCATCGCCGATCGGCAGCATCACTACGGCCGGACGCTTGCGCTCGACGAACGCTTATCAGTCGTCGCGCAGGCGGCGCGTGAGATGATCCGTCCGACTGTGTTCGGTCAGGCGATCATCATCCTCGTCTATGTGCCGCTGCTCACGTTGAGCGGTGTCGAGGGTAAGACGTTCACCCCGATGGCGTTAACCGTCATCATGGCGCTGGTCTCAGCCTTCGTCCTCTCCCTGACCTTCGTTCCGGCAATGCTGGCCATCTGGCTGTCCAAGCCGGTGGAGGAGAAGGAGGGCCGCATCATGTCATGGCTCAAGCGCAGATATGAGCCTGGCCTCGACAAGGCAATGAAGCGGCCTTCGCTGACCATGGGGGTTGGTGTCGGCGCCTTTTTGGCGGCGATCCTGACCTTCTCGTTCCTGGGACAGGAGTTCCTGCCCCAACTCGACGAAGGCGATCTGACCGCACAGGTGCTGCGCGTTCCGGGCACATCAGTCGACCAGAGCCAGGCGATGCAATCGCGGATCGAGCGAGAGATCGCGAGGTTGCCCGAAGTGCGGTTCGTCTTCTCCAAGACGGGCACGGCGGAACTCGCATCCGACCCCATGCCGCCCAACATCTCGGACACCTTCATCATCATGAAGCCGAGGGATGAATGGCCCGACAGCCGGCTGTCCAGGGCCGATCTGATCGCCAAGGTCGAGCAGGTTCTGGAAGACATCCCCGGCGGCGCGTTCGAGATCAGCCAGCCAATCCAGATGCGCTTCAATGAGCTGATTGCCGGCGTGCGCGGCGATTTGGCGGTCAAAGTGTTCGGCGACGATTTCGACGCCATGAACAATACCGCCAACCAGATCGCCGCGATCCTGCGCAGGACGGAGGGTGCGGTCGATGTTCGGGTGGAGCAGACGGAGGGACTTCCGATGCTCGACATCCGGCCGCGCCGGGACATCATGTCGAGGCTCGGGATTACCGCTCAGACCGTGCAGGACACGATCTCGGCGGCGATAGGCGGGCGGGACGCCGGCATGATCTTCGAGGGCGACCGGCGGTTCGCCGTTACTATCCGCCTCGCGGACGCGGCAAGGGCGGACCTCCAGACGCTGGCCCAAGTCCCAGTGCCCCTCCCGAACGGCGGGTTCGTGCCACTCCAGAGCGTCGCGGACATCAGCGTGACGGACGGTCCCAACCAGATCAGCCGCGAGAACGGCAAGCGGCGCGTCGTCGTCCAGGCCAATGTGCGTGGGCGCGACGTCGCCGGTGTCGTCGCCGATGCTCAGGAGGTGATCGACAGGGACGTGCGCCTGCCTGCCGGGCAGTATCTGGACTGGGGCGGGCAGTTCGAGAATCTCCAGTCGGCCAGCGAAAGGCTGATGCTGGTGGTTCCCGCCTGCTTCGCGCTGATCATCCTGCTGCTCTACGGCGCACTTGGCAGCATTCGCGATGCCGCGATCGTGTTCACGGGCGTCCCGCTGGCGCTGATCGGCGGCGTCCTCTCGCTGTTCCTGAGAGGTATGCCGTTCTCGATCTCGGCGGCGGTCGGGTTCATCGCGCTGTCCGGCATTGCGGTCCTCAACGGCCTCGTGATGGTGACGTCGATCCAGGGGCTTATGGCGAGGGGTATGGACCGGGCGAAGGCGGCCCGTGAAGGTGCCATGATGCGATTGCGCCCGGTGGTGATGACGGCGCTCGTCGCTTCGCTCGGGTTCGTGCCCATGGCGATTGCCACGGGTGCAGGCGCGGAAGTGCAGAAGCCGCTCGCAACGGTCGTGATCGGCGGCCTGATCTCGGCGACGCTGCTCACCCTGTTCGTGCTGCCGACGCTCTACGCCCGCTACGGGCGCAGGGAGACGGATTTGCCCCCGAAGGAGGAAGCCGCATCGGGTTCAGAGGCGCCCATCTCCGACCCAAAGGAGGCACACACATAGATGAAAGGCATTTCGCGCGCAGCCGGAGGGCTGCGCGCACTGCCGAATGAAACGCGCTGAGGATGTTGCCGCGCTGAATTGAAAGGTCACACAAGCGATGAGGGAAGAAACCACCTTCACCTTGAATATTTCGCCGTTGAGAGTCTGGACCGGTCTTTCCGACTTGCGCGCCTTTGCACTTTGGCACCCGAGCTATCGCTTCGAGGATGGTGCCGCGCTTAACAGGAATGTCGGGCTCTCCTTTGCGCTGTTCAAAGGCGAGTATCGCATCAACACGACGGCCACGATCAGCCAGTTCGACAAGCCACGGACCATAGGCTGGTCGATCGCCGTCCGTGGCCTTGTAGTGCTGGATGAACAATATGAGCTGAAAGCGTCCGAGCTAGGCACGCAAGTCCGCCACGCTCTGGAGTTCAGGGGGTTCCTGGGTCGCCTGCTGGGGAGATTGCTGCGCCGGGGCATGCGTCAGACCCTGAACCTGCAAGATCGGGCATTTGCGAGGTTCCTCAAGAGGGAAGCTCAGAGCGCGCTTTCCGGCATCAATCGCCAACGGCGCCGGGCGCAGACCGCGCGCGCGGCTCGAAAGGCGACCAATGGCTGATACGGCTCGGCCCGGTCCTTCAAAGCGACGGACGTTGTGGATCGTGCTGATCCTCAACGCCGGTATCTCCGCCGCCTTTTTCCTGGTCGGCTTTACCGCTGATTCCAGCGCGCTGATCGCAAACGGCGTGGATAATCTGTCCGATGCAGGCGTCTACCTGCTCAGCCTCATCGCGTTGAGCCAGCGCAAGATCTGGAAAACCCGCGCCGCAATGGTGTCGGGCACGATGCTGCTCATCTTCGCGGCCGGCATCCTGTTCGATGTCGGCCGGCGCTATGTCTATGGCAGCGAGCCGGTTGGCTCCGCCATGATGCTGATGTCGGCCGTCGCCGCCGCGATCAACTACCTGTGCCTGAAGCTGCTCCAGAGGCTTGAGCGACCTGATGTCGCCCTGCGCGCGGCGACCACCTTCAGCTTCAACGACTTCATATCCAATGGCGGCATCCTTGTTGCGGGCGCGCTGGTGCTCTGGTTGGGAACCAACTGGCCGGACCTCCTGGTGGGGCTCGCCACGGCGCTGATCGCCATCAAGGGCGGCATTGCTATCTTGGCTGATGCGCGCGCCGAAGCGCGGCGTGACAGGGAGGCCAAGTCATGACTCCTCGCCGTCTGGTCGGAATACCGCCCATCGACCCCCCGCAAGCCGCCGCCCCCTGTGCTTGCGCGAGAAGGGTCCGCACCGTGAGCCCCAACCCTTGGAGGCTCACGGTGAACGATCGCAGAGAGCTGGCATGATGACGCGGGCGGAGCAACCGAACCAGCGAAATGCACCGCGCGCGGTGCAGGCCCTTGTCGCGGGGACAGCTCTACTGGTCGCCAGCTCTGGCTGCTCGTCTGAGACTGACACGGAGGAGACCAGTCGCACAAACCGGCTGACTGGCAGGCAAATCTTTCTATGCGAGAATCGGACGAAAGTGAGTGTTGATTTTCTCGGCGACGGCCTGACGATCAATCTCGCTGCGTTGCCGGATGGCAAGGCCGAGCGCCTGACCGCCCCGGCAGCCGGGGTCACTTATTTCGGCGACTATGTGAACCTCGCGATCTCGAATGACGCGATCGTGATCATGCGCGCCGAAGTCCCGGCGCAAATCTGCCGCCGAGACAGCCCGGAGCGGGTCGGACAATCACCTCCCTAGTGGCCCGCTGCGCCCTTCGTGGCGCAGGCACTGCCATAACCCGAGGCCATCAGAGGAAAACCCCATGCCGCAAAAACTACAGCTCGATATACCGCTCATCCTTCCCGAGATCCCGGACGCGACCGATGCCTGTGTCGACCGGCTTACATCCAATCTCGCAGCGCGGCCGGGGATCGAGAAGGCGCATGTCGTTCCCGCCGAAGGGGACAAGCCCGCCCTGCTCTGCATCCACTATGATCCCGAGACTCTTTCCCTGGGCCGCATCCGTGACATCGCCCAAGCAGCCGGCGCGGCCATCGCCGAACGATATGGCCATGTGTTGTGGGCAGTCAAAGGGATCAGCCACCAGCGAAAGGCACGGACCGTCAGCGAGAGATTGCGATCCCTTCGGGGCGTGCTCGAAGCCGATGCCAATGCTGCCGGCATGGTGCGTGTGGAGTTCGATCGGGAACAGGTCTCGGAACGGGAAATCTTCCGCGTGCTCGCGAAGATGGGGGTCAGGCAGACAAGGCGCGCGCTGGTTTCTTCTTCCGAAGATGCCCACGCAGGGCACGATAATGGCGCGAGCGACCCCGATGCGAAGGTAGCGCATACGAAGGGCGATGGTCACGACCATGATCACGGCGCGTTTCTCGGTCCCAATACGGAGCTGATCTTCGCGCTGGCGTGCGGTGCCTTGCTCGCCATCGGCTTCGCCATCGAGAAGCTCGTGGCGGCCGCACCGGGTTGGTTGCCGACCGCGTTCTATGTCACCGCTTATTTCTTCGGCGGCTTCTTCACCGTGCGCGAGGCGATCGACAATCTCAGACTGCGCAAGTTCGAGATCGACACGCTCATGCTCGTTGCGGCTGCCGGTGCGGCGGCGCTGGGCGCGTTCGCCGAGGGGGCATTGCTGCTGTTCCTGTTCAGCCTCGGCCATGCGCTGGAGCACTATGCGATGGGCCGGGCCAAGCGGGCGATCGAGGCGCTGGCTGAACTCGCGCCACGCACAGCAATCGTCCGACGGCCGGACGGCACCACGGAGGAAATCTCGGTCGATGACCTGAAAGTCGGCGACACCGTGATCGTGAAGCCGGATGCGCGCGTCGCGGCCGATGGCTTCGTGGTCAAGGGCACGTCCAGCATCAATCAGGCGCCAGTGACGGGCGAGAGCATTCCCGTCGACAAGCAACCCGTGATGGACGACGCGGCTGCGCGTTCCAATCCCGATCGGGTCGATGCCGCGAACCGGGTCTTTGCCGGCACGATCAACGGAAGCGGGCTCATCGAGATCGAGGTCACTCGCCTGTCGAGCGAAAGCACGCTGGCCAAGGTGGTCAAGATGGTCAGCGAGGCGGAGACGCAGAAGTCACCGACGCAGCGCTTCACCGACCGCTTCGAGCGGATTTTCGTGCCGTTCGTCCTGGTGCTTGCGGTCGTGCTGCTGTTCGCCTGGGTGGTGGTCGACGAACCGTTCCGTGACAGCTTTTACCGCGCCATGGCGGTGCTGGTCGCGGCCAGCCCGTGCGCGCTCGCAATCGCCACGCCGAGTGCGGTCCTGTCGGGCGTGGCCCGAGCGGCGCGCGGCGGCGTGCTCGTCAAGGGTGGCGCTCCGCTGGAGCTGCTTGGCTCGCTCGACGCAATTGCCTTCGACAAGACGGGCACGCTTACCAAGGGTGAGCCGCGCATCCAGCAGATCATTCCCGCGCCGGGCGTGGCGAAGGAAGAGTTGATGGCAATTGCGGTGGCGGTCGAAAGCCTGAGCGACCACCCGCTCGCGCAGGCAATCGCGCGCGATGGGCGCGATCACATTGGGGAATCCCCGGTTCCCGAGGCGGAAAATCTGAAGAGCCTCACGGGTCGCGGCGTCTCGGCTCTTGTCGGCGAGGACGAGGTTCTCATCGGCAAGGCGGAGATGTTTGGCGCAGACGGGATCGCGCCGCTCTCTCCGGCGATGGCCGACGCGATCGCAGAGCTCCGTGAGGGCGGGCAGACCAGCATGGTCGTGCGGCGCGACGATCGCGACCTGGGTGCGATCGGCTTGCTCGACACGCCTCGGGAGACGGCCAAGACGGCGCTCAAGCGGCTGCATGAGATCGGCATCAGGCGCATGATCATGATCTCCGGCGACCATCAGAGGGCAGCCGAGGCAATCGCGCGGGAGGTCGGAATTGACGAGGCGTGGGGCGATCTCATGCCGGAAGACAAGGTTGAGGCGATCAAGAAGCTCCGCGCACACACCAAAGTCGCGATGGTCGGTGATGGAGTCAACGATGCACCGGCCATGGCGAGCGCGACGGTGGGTATCGCGATGGGCGCTGCGGGTTCCGACGTCGCCCTGGAGACAGCCGATGTCGCACTCATGGCCGACGACCTGTCGCATTTGCCTTTCGCGGTGGGCTTGAGCCGCACCACTCGCTCGGTGATCCGGCAGAATGTGTTCGTCAGCCTCGGCATCGTCGCTTTCCTAGTGCCGGCCACGATCTTCGGGCTCGGTATCGGGCCGGCGGTGGCGGTGCATGAAGGATCGACGTTGCTTGTGGTGTTCAATGCGCTGCGACTGTTAGCCTATCGGGATCGAACCTCAGGTGTTGAAGTTGCCCCGTTGCGAGCCTCCGCCGAGGCGCCGTAATGATCGAGTTGCGCCAGCTCCGCTACCTGATTGCAGCGGCCGAGGCAGGCAGTTTCAGTCGCGCGGCGCGCAATCTGAACATCAAGCAGGCGACTCTTAGCCGGCATATCCTCAATGTCGAAAAGCGACTGGGTATGAGCCTATTTGACCGTAAGACGCGCGGCGCCACTCTCACCAAGGATGGGGAAACCTATCTGCGCACCGCGCAGGGGATCTTGACCGAATGGGAGGAATTGAACGACTGGGTTCGTTCGACCCGCAACGGCGAGGCCGGCAGGCTGGCGGTCGGTTTCTACACCTCCTTTTCCGCCGGGAACCTGCGCGCCACCCTGAGCGAGTTCGGCGAACGCCATCCCGATGTGAAGCTGCGCGGCTTCGAACGCGACCGGAAAATGCTGCTTGCGGGAATCGAGAATGGATTGCTCGACATCGCGATCATGATTGGCGACGCGACCTATCCGGGGCTGGCGAGCCGTTCGTTCTGGAGCGAGCGCATATTGATAGCAATGCCGGAAAGCCACCCGCTCGCCACCCGCGAACGCATCCACTGGACCGATCTGACCGGCGAACGCTTCCTGCTGACACAACGAGATCCCGGTCCCGAGACGCGCAATATGCTCCTGGGCAAGCTCGGCATGCCGGGCTACTCGCCCGAGATCGACATGGAGGACATAGGGCGCGATACTGTGCTGACTGTCATCGCGCTCGGCTTGCATATCTCGATCGTCGCTGAATCGGCGCTCGGCATCCATGTCCCCGGCGTCGTCTTCCGCGAGGTCCACGAAACCAGCGGACATTCGCGGATAGGGTTTTCGGGCTATTGGCGCGAGGACAATGAGAATGCGGTGCTGCATCGCTTTCTCGATTTCGTGGCGACCCGCTATTCGATGCCGCCATCGCCGGGGCCGCTGCCATCCCCTCAGTAACCGGGAAAGGAGTCGTCATGACGCAAGGAAAGACACTCATCATCGTGCTGGTCACATTGGTCATCGGATTCGGAGCGGGCTTCACCCTGCGCCCGATCATCGCGCCGGCCGGGCCAAACGCCGCCGCCATATTGGCGCCCGCCGTCCCGCCGGCCGAGCCGCGCGGCACGCAATATTTCGCTGCGCATCTCGATGAGGCACGGCAGGTCGTGGCGCAATGCGCGGAAGGCACGGTGCGCGGCGCCGAGTGCGCCAACGCCGAGCAAGCCGTCGTCGAGGCCGAGGGCCGGGACCGCTTCAAGCGGTTCATGGGCAACTGACGGCGGAACGCGCGCGGTCAATTCCCCTGCGCGCGGTGCCGGCGAAAGCCCCGGTCGGTTTCCATGAACCGGGCGAGCATCGGCGCGACCAGCTTTTCGGGCGGGACCGGCGATCCCCCGGTCTCGGCCGCGAGTGCGGCGGCATAGGCTTGCAAGTCGCGATGAACCGGCGCGGGCAGCTCCACGGCGAGCTTAACGGGCTTGTCGTCGGCCAGCGGCCCCAGCTTCAATTTCGTCATCGTGTGGCTCCGATCGGCTCCAATATCAGGTCCCGCGTCAGAACGACCCGGAGCGGGTGGCCCGGCCGGATGGTGAGCGTCGGCTGCACATTCAATTGCCGCCGCACGATCTGCTGTCCGGTCTGGTTGATAGTGTCCTGCGATCCGCGGCGCAGCGCGCGGGTCAGGTCATCCTCGCTGTCCGCGCCCAGCTCCGCACCCAGGCCGAGCAGCGTCGAGACGGCGGCGGCTTTCAGGAGATTGCCCCAATGCTGGTTCACGCGGTCCCGCAAGCCGGCGTATCCGGCCGCATCGGCGCCGGGCTGGCGCTCGAGAACAATCGAACGGCCGTCCGGCATTATCAGCCGATCCCAAGCGAGCAGCACGCGGGTCTGCCCGGCGGCGATCTCGCTATCATATTCGCCGATCAGCCGTGCGCCTTGCGGAATGAGCAGGATGCGCCCGGTGGGGCTGTCATAGACGTTGGCCGTCACCTGGGCGGTGATCTGGCCGGGCAGGTCGGAACGGATGCCGGTGATGAGCGCGGCCGGAACGATGCTGCCGGCCTGGACGATGTTCGGCGAGGCCGGCGCCGCAAGCCGCTCGACGCTCACGGTGCGCTGGTTCGACGGCTGCGCCATGAAGGCGCGCTTGACGGCCTGGTCGCCCTGCGGCGCGGCTTCGCCCGGATCGGCCAGCGCCTGCGCCGTGAGGTTGGGCAAGACTGGAAGGGACGGCATGGCCGCACCCGCGCCACCGCCGAGGAACACTCCGCTCATGCGGGCGGCCTCGCGCTCCTGCTGCGCCCGTTGCCGCGCGGCTTCCTCGGCCTGCGCGCGGGGATCGGGCTGTGCGCCGACCGGCGGCACCGGGAAATCCTCTCCGCGCTGCTGGGCCGATACGATCGGGCCGCCGAGATCGCCGGGAAGCGGAGGGCCGAGCCGTGGGGCCTGGCTGTAGTCGCGCGGCCCCGAGGTGATCGTCTCGGCCGTGGACCGGCTTTCGGTATTGTAGAGTTCCTTGGCCTCCCGATCGCCGGCAGGCTTGAGCGCATAGATCAGCGAGCCACCGATCCCGAGACCGGCGGTGACGCCCAGCATGGCGAGCGCCTTCCTCGACAGCCGCATGACGCGCGGGGGATCGCCCCGAAGCTGGAAAGCGCGCGGATCGGGTCGCGCGGCCTGCACGGCGGCCGGTTCGGCGGCGGGGGTATCGGCGGGATCGGTCACGGCCGCCCCCTGCGTCCGTCGTCGCGCACGATCCGCACGCGCTGCTCGCTGCGCCGGTCGCCCAGGCGCAGCTCGGCGGCGGCAAACAGCCGGTCCACCACCATGTAGCGGCCCTGGACGCGATAATTGACCAGCTCGGCGTCGCCGGCCGGGCCCGTCACGAACAACGGCGGCATCTCGCCCTGCGAGATCCCGACCGGAAACTCGATGAACACCTGCGCGGAATCGTCGAAGGCGCGAACGGGCTTCCACGGAACGCGGTCGCCCTCGATGCGGTAGCGGAAATTGAGCGCGGCCAAGTCCACACCGCCCGCGACCGGCGCTGCCGATGCTGCGGCCGCGTTGCGCCCCTGCAAGGCGATCAGCGCATCGTGTGGATAGGTCCACGAGACCGACGCCATGTAGGTCGATGCCGTCGCGCGCAGCTCCAGATGATAGGTCCGGCGATCGGTATTAATGACAAGGTTGGTGGCAATGTCGGGTCGGGTCGGCTTCACGAGGATATGCACGCGCGCCGTGGGGCCGCTGCCACTCACCGTGTCGCCGATGATCCAGCGCACGGTGTCGCCGGCTGCAACCGGCCCCGGTCCCACGAGCTGCTCGCCTTCCTGCAAGGCGATGTCCGTCACCTGGCCGGGCGCGGTATAGACCTGATAGAGCGCGCCTTCGGTCCAGGGATATTGCTGGATCGCATTGAGGAAACCGTCGCGCACCGGCTGCACGCGGGCGGCGGCGTTTGCCGCGCCGATGCGCCTGCGCGGATCGGCGGGCTCGGCCGGCGCCGCGCTGTCCGCGACCGGCTTCAACTGGCCGGGGAGCGGCAGCGGCTCGGGGATCGTTACCACCTCGACGGCACGCGGTGGCTCGGGCGCAGGCGTCGCCGCGATCCCGGCGGGCGGATCGTCATAGATGATGGCCGGCGGCGTCGCCGATGTGGTGGCGCAGCCGGCGAGCGCGGTTGCGGAGACAAGCAGGACCGCTGAAGCGGAGCGATGGAAAGGCGTCATTGCGACAGCTCCTTTGACCAATTGAGGGCGTTGACGAAGACGCCGAGCGGGTTCTTGCGCAGCGCGTCGGGCGTGCGCGGCGGTTGCACGATGATGGTGAGGATCGCCGACCAGCGTTCGGTGGCGGTGAGGCTTCCGTCCTGATAGCGCCGCTCGGTCCAGGCGACGCGGAAGCTGTCGGGTGAGGCCCGGATCACGCTCGACACGTCCACCGCAACCTGCACCCGGCCGACATTGGCGAAAGGATCGTTGGCGCGCGCATAATCGTTGAGCGCCATCGCCCCGCGATCGGTGGTGAAGTCGTAGGCCCTGAGCCAATTCTGGCGGACGATGACGGGATCGGCCGGAACGCTCCTGACCTGCTCGACGAACCGGGCGAGATGGAACGCGATCTGCGGGTCGGTCGGCCGATAGCCGGTCTCGGCCGGCGCGACCGCCTGTGCCTCGCCGAGCCGATCGACCTGAACAACCCAGGGCACGATATGCCCGCGCGCCGATTGCCAGACCAGGCCGCCAGCGAGACCGCCCGACAGCGCGAGCGCGCCGAAGAAGGCCATGCGCCAGTTCTTCGCCTGCACGCGCGCGGAGCCGATGCGGTCGTCCCAGACCTGCGCGGCGCGTTGATAGGGTGTCGTGGGTTCGGGGGTTTGGCCGTAACGGATGGTGGGTCGTCGAAACATAGGTCAGTCCTTTTCCTTGATGTCGGGACCGCCGCCACCGCCGCGGCTGTCGCCGGCCTTCATCGTGTGGGCGAGGACGGTCGCGCCGTGGGTCATGGACTGGCGGCGTTTCATCGCGGCGGCCCATCCGGGTTGGGTGGAAGCGCCAGCCGGTGCGGAAGCGCCAGCGGCTGGGGCGGCAGGCGAAGGCCCGGCGGAAATGGTGCCGCCGGTTGCGGTGAATCCGGCGCGAGCGCCCGAGCGGAAGTTGGCCTTCATCGCCTCGCCGCCCTTGGCGGCCGCCTTGCGCAAGGGCGACAGGACTGCACCGGCCATGCTTCCCGCCGCCGCCTGGCCGACGGCGGCCATGCCGCCCGCGACAGCGCCAGCGCCGCTCTTGCCGAACGAGCCAAGGCTGTAGGCGCTGGTGGCGCCGCCCGCCATCTGCGCACTGCCACGCGCAGCCGCGCCGGTCATCCGGCCGGCCGCGCCAACCGCCGAACCTGCCGCGCCCAAGCCGAGCCGTGCGGCGGCCGCGCCTCCGACCAGCGCACCGCCTGCCGCCAGCGCGGTCCCGGCTGCCGCGCCCGCGCCGAGCTGCGGGCCTCCTGACACGATGCCGTTGGCGATGCCGGGGCCGAAGATCGCGAGGCCCAGGAGAGACAAGGCCGCGAGCGCAATCGCCATGACCTGATTGATGTCGGGTTCGGCGCCAAGGCCGGCGGTCGTGAACTGGCTGAACAGCGTCGTGCCGATGCCGGTGATGACGGCCAGGACCAAGACCTTGATGCCGGTCGAGACGACATGGCCTAGCACCTTCTCGGCCATAAAGGCGGTCTTGTTGAAGAAGGCGAACGGCAGCAGGACGAAGCCCGCCAGCGTCACCAGCTTGAACTCGATCAGCGTGATGAAGACCTGCACGGCGATGATGAAGAAGGCGAGGACGACGATCAGCCACGCGACCAGGAGCACGAGGATCAGCGCGGCGTTGGCGAAGAAGGCCCATAGGCTTGAAAACTGGCCCGCCGCATCGAGCAGCGGCTTGCCGGCCTGGAGTCCGGTCGCGGCGATCGTGCCGGGCTTCATGAAATCGTCGATCGTCATGGCCCCGCCGCTCGCCTGAAGGCCGAGACCGGCGAAGCTCTCGAAGACGATGGTGGCGAGGAGCGGGAAGTTGCCGATGATGAAGGCGAAGGTGCCGATATAGAGCGTCTTCTTCACGAGGCGCTGAAGCACGTCCTCGTCGGCACCCCAGGCCCAGAACAGGCCCGCCAGCGTCACGTCGATGGCGATGAGGGTGGTCGAGAGGAACGCCACCTCGCCGCCGAGCAGGCCGAATCCGCTGTCGATGTAGCCGGTGAAGACGTTGAGAAAATTGTCGATGACGCCGGTGTCGTTCATGGCCCGGCGTCCTCGGCATCCGGGGCCAAGCCGCCTTGCTCGGCATGGGGCGCGGGATCATCCTGGCGGAAGAAGCGGCGGCGGTTCGCGGCCCAGGCCCCCTCGCAACCGCTGTCGGGCATGGTGAGCGTGGCGCAGCGATCCAGCTCGCGCGCAAGCCGGTCGCGGCCTTCTTCCGCCGGCAGCGCGAGCGGCGGAGGCGGCGCAGGCTGCTGGGGCCGGACGACGGCGACGATCGCCACCGTCATCATCAGGCCGGCCAGCCCCGCCACCCCCGCGATCTTCGCCGTGCGCGACATGGGAAGCCTCAGTTGCCCATGAAGCGGCGGAACCGCTCGCGGCCTTCAGCTTCCTCGGCGGCCTGGCGGGCGGATTCGAGCGCCTGCGCCCGGCCCTGCGCCGCGACGGCGGCGGTGAGGTCGGCGAGCTGCTGCGATTGCAGGGCGAGGAGCTGGTTGCCCGCCTGCGCCGCCTGGAGCGCGCCGGTTGCGGACTGGCTGGCCGAGACCAGGCTGTCCATCGTCGTGCGCGCGCCCTCGATGTTGCCGACGACGCCGGCCTGCACCTGCAAGGCGTCCTGAAAGGCGCCGACGCTATCCTCCCAGCGAGCATTGGCGTTGGCGACCATCCGGGCATGATCGCCGGTCAGCGCCGCGCCCTTGTAGCGGTCGCCGAACGCCTGCTGGATGTCCTGCACGTCGTAGGCGATGCGCTGCGCCTCGGAGAGAAGCTGCTGCGTGCGCTGAACCTGCTGCTGCAATTGCTGGAGCGAGCTGAACGGCAGCGAGGTCAGGTTGCGCGCCTCGTTGATGAGGCTCGTCGCCTGGTTCTGGATTTGCTGTATCTGGTTGTTGATCTGCTGGAGCGACCGGGCGGCCGTCAGCACGTTCTGCGCATAGTTGGTCGGATCATAGACGATCCCGCCGAACTGTGCGTGCGCCGGCATGGGCAGGGCGATCGGAGCGATGGCCGATACGGCGAGGACGCCGGCCACGACGGCGCGGCGGACAGGGGGCAGTCTCATGAGGAAATCTCCATGTCTGGCGTGAGGGGAAGCTGGTGCTGGCGGTCGGATGCCGGTTCCGGCAGCAGCTCGACGGCCCAGGCGCAGCCGCGATGCCGCAGCCATTCGGCGGCGAACGCGGGTTGCCCGTTGGCTTCGATGATCTCGGCGATGCGGAGCTGGTCGGACTTGGCCGAGGCGGCAGCGAAAGCCATCGCCACTTCGCCCAGCCCCAGCTCGAACAGGCGGTTTCCCCGCCGGCTCTGACAGTAATAATCCCGCTTCGGGGTCGCCCGGCTGAGGATTTCGATCTGGCGGGCATTGAGCCCGAACCGCTCGTAGATGGCCGCGATCTGCGGCTCGGCGGCGCGCTCGTTGGGGAGGAAGATGCGCGTCGGGCAGGATTCGATGATGGCCGGCGCGATGCTCGACGTTTCGATGTCGGCCAGGCTCTGCGTGGCGAAGACGACGGAAGCGTTTTTCTTCCTGAGCGTTTTCAGCCACTCGCGGAGCTGCGCGGCGAAGTCGGGGCTGTCGAGGACAAGCCAGCCCTCGTCGATGATGATGAGCGTCGGCGATCCGTCCAGCCGGCCCTCGATCCGGTGGAACAGGTAGGACAGGACGGCGGCGGCCGATCCGGCGCCGACCAGGCCCTCGGTCTCGAACGCCTGCACGTCGGCTTCGCCCAGGCGCTCGGCCTCGGCGTCGAGCAGCCGCCCCCACGGCCCGCCGATGCAATAGGGAGCGAGCGCCTGCTTGAGCTGCTGACTCTGCAACAGGACCGCGAGCCCGGTCAGCGTGCGCTCCGACAGGGGCGCGCTGGCGAGCGAGGTCAGCGCCGACCAGATATGTTCCTTGGCCTGCGGATCGACCGTGACGCCTTCCGACGCGAAGATCGCCGCCAGCCATTCGGCCGCCCAGGCACGTTCGGCGGGATCGTCGATGCGCGCGAGCGGCTGCAACTGGACGCCGCCGTCATTGTCTTCGGAAAGGCCGCCGCCGAGATCCTGCCAGTCGCCGCCCATGCCGAGCGCGGCGGCGCGGATGCTGCCGCCGAAATCGAAGGCGAAGACCTGGCCGTTCTGGTAGCGGCGGAACTGCATCGCCATCAGCGCGAGCAGCACGGACTTGCCGGCGCCGGTCGGGCCGACGATCAGCGTATGGCCGACATCACCGACGTGAAGGGAAAACCGGAACGGGGTCGAGCCTTCCGTCTTGCCGTAAAGCAAGGGGGGAGCATCGAAATGCTCGTCCCGTTCCGGCCCCGCCCATACCGCTGACAGGGGGATCAGGTGGGCGAGATTGATGGTGGAGATCGGCGGTTGCCGGACGTTGGCGTAGGTGTGGCCGGGCAGGCTCCCCAGCCATGCCTCGATCGCGTTCATCCCCTCGGGGATGACGGTGAAGTCCCGGCCCTGGATGATTTTCTCGACCAGCCGCAGCTTCTCGGCGGCGACGGCGGGATCGCGGTCCCATACCGTCACCGTCGCGGTGACATAGGCCATGCCGGCATAGTCGGCGCCCAACTCCTGCAGGGCGGTGTCGGCGTCGGCGGCCTTGTTCGAGGCGTCGCTGTCGAGCAGCGTCGATGCCTCGTTGGTCATGATCTCCTTGAGGATCGCCGCGACCGACTTGCGCTTGGCGAACCATTGCCGCCTGATCTTGCTCAGCAGCTTGGTCGCGTCGGTCTTGTCGAGCATCAGCGCGCGGGTGGACCAGCGATACTCGAAGGCGAGCCGGTTCAGCTCGTCGAGCAGGCCGGGAAAGGTGACGCTCGGGAAACCCACGACCGTCAGGGTGCGGAGATGATGATCGCCCAGGCGCGGCTCCAGCCCGCCGGTCAGCGGCTCATCGGCCAGCAGCGCGTCGAGGTGTATGGGCGTTTCGGGAACGCGCACGCGCTGGCGGCGGGTCGAGATCGTGCTGTGCAGATAGGTCAGCGTCTCGCCGTCATCGAGCCAGCGAACCTCGGGCACGAAGCCTTCGACCAGGTTCAACACCCGGTCGCTGCGATCGGTGAAGCCCTTGAGCAGCTCCCACGGATCGACGCCGGTGGTCGAGCGGCCCTCGTAAAGCCAGCCCTCGGCGCGGGCCGCTTCCTCGGCCGGCGGCATCCACAGCAGCGTCAGGTAATAGCGGCTCTCGAAATGCGCGCCTTCCTCGCGGAACTGTTCGCGCCGCTCCATGTCCACCAGCGCCGAGACCGGATCGGGAAACTCCGAGTCCGGGTAGTCGAGCGCGGGGGACCGCTGCGCCTCGACGAAGATCGCCCAGCCCGAGCCCAGGCGCCGCAGCGCGTTGTTGAGCCGCGCCGTGGTCGCCACCAGCTCGGCGGGCGTGGCGCTGTCGAGATCGGGGCCACGGAACCGCGCCGTGCGCTGGAACGACCCGTCCTTGTTGAGCACGACGCCTTCGCCGACCAGCGCCGCCCAGGGCAGGAAGTCGGCCAGATGCGCGGCTTGCCCGCGATATTCGCGCAAGCTCATCATGGCCGCATCCAGGCCGGATATTTGAGGTGACGCCGGGCCACGTCCACGAACTGCGGATCGCGCCGCGCGGCCCATACCGAGAGCGCGTGGCCGATGGCCCAGATCACGAGACCGGCGAGCCAGAGCCGCAGGCCCAGCCCGATCGCGCCGGCCAGGGTGCCGTTGACGATGGCGAGCGAGCGCGGGGCGCCGCCGAGCAATATCGGCTCGATCAGCGCCCGGTGAACGGGGGCATAGTAGCCCGCGATCGGCTCGACAGGATCGGCCGTGCCCGTCATGCGACGACCAGCCCCCCGCCAAACGAAAAGAACGACAGGAAGAACGAGCTGGCCGCGAACGCGATGCTGAGGCCGAAGACGATCTGGATCATCCGCCGCGCCCCGCCCGACGTGTCGCCGAAAGCCAGGGTGAGGCCGGTCACGATGATGATTATCACCGCGATGATCTTGGCGACCGGCCCCTCGATACTTTCGAGGATGCTTTGCAGCGGGGCTTCCCACGGCATCGACGATCCGCCCGCATGGGCGGGCATCGCGTAGAGCAGGCCGACGGCGGTGATCCCGGCATGGCCGAGGCGGTCGAGCATGGTCCCGCCCAGCAGGCGGCGCTTGGTGTCCTTCTTCATGGGAGGTCTCCCGGTTGGGTGGTGGAAAGGGGCGCGAGGCGGTAGTCGCCGGTGGCGGGGTCGAGCCCTTCGACGCGGGCCAGCTCGGCGAGGCGGCGGCCGTGTCCATCGCGGACCAGCACGGCGATCAGGTCGATGGTCTCGGCGATCAGCGCGCGCGGGACCGTGACGACGGCCTCCTGAATGAGCTGCTCCATGCGGCGCAGCACCCCGAGCGCGGTCCCGGCGTGGATCGTGCCGACCCCGCCCGGATGCCCCGTTCCCCACGCCTTGATGAGATCGAGCGCCTCGCTTCCCCGGACTTCGCCGATGGGGATGCGGTCGGGCCGCAGGCGCAGCGAGGAGCGGACAAGATCGGACAGCGAGACGACGCCATCCTTGGTCCGCATGGCGACAAGGTTGGGCGCGGCGCATTGCAGCTCGCGCGTGTCTTCGATCAGCACGATGCGGTCGGCGGTTCTGGCGATCTCGGCCAGGAGCGCGTTGACCAGCGTGGTCTTGCCGGCGCCGGTGCCGCCCGCGACGATGATATTGGCGCGGGCCGCAACGCCCTGGCGCAGCGCCTCGGCCTCTGCCGGCGACATGATCCCGGCGGCCGCATAGTCGTCGAGCGTGAACACCGCGACGGCGGGCTTGCGGATCGCGAAGGCGGGCGCCGCCACGACAGGGGGCAGCAACCCCTCGAACCGTTCGCCCCCCTCCGGCAGCTCGGCCGAGACGCGCGGGGACCGGGCATGAACCTCGACGCCGACATGGTGCGCGACCAGGCGGACGATGCGTTCGCCGTCCGCGGCGGTCAGCAGCTCGCCGGTGTCGCTGATGCCTTCGCCGAGCCGGTCGATCCACAGCCGGCCGTCCGGGTTCAGCATCACTTCGATGACAGCGGGGTCATCCAGCCAGGTCGCGATCGACGGCCCCAGCGCCGTGCGCAGCATCCGCGCGCCGCGTGTCTTCGCCTCGGAACGGATCGGGTGGACGGTCAAGAAAAGGCCCCTGAATTGGGCCGGGCGAACTGCCGCCCGGCGTCAGGGGCACATCAAGAGAGACAGAAAAGGGCGCGCTTCAACAAGTAAATGCGGGCGTCGTAATCTGGCGAAGAAAAACAGGGAGCAGCGTAGGCGGCTCATTCTTCTTGGGGTGGAAAGTCTTCGCCGATTTCCTGACGGACCTTCGGCCCCTTCGCGAGTCGGCGGCCGAGCGCCTCGATGAAAGCGTCGTAGCGATCACCGCCCTGGCGGCGCATGGCGGCCCGCTCCGCTTCGGGCGGCGCCGGGGTATTGGACAGCCAGAAGCGAACGAACAGAGCGATCATCTCGACGCCGATGCCGGTATCGCGCTCCAGCCGCGTCATGCGGCGGTCAATCCGATCGAGCCGCTTGGCGATGGCCGCCTCGCGCTGCTCGTCGGCGTCGGGCGAGAGGAAGGACGCGATGGCGGCCTCTGCGATCAACGAACGCGACTTCCCGCGCCGATCGGCATAGGCGGCGAGCGCGTGCATAAGCTCGGGGTCGAGATAGACCGACAGCGGGGTCTTGGTGCTCATAGCTCGATGCCGTCGTCGGGATCGAGCGACGCCTGCCGCGCGATACGCTGCATCTGGCGGCGCATCGCAGCCTGCCGCGCCGCGTCGGTATCCTGTTCCGGTTCGTCCAGCTCGAACTCATTATCGGGCGCGGGCCTGGGCTGCGGCGCGATGTCGATATGGCGCTCCAACTGCGGATCGCGGCGCAGGTCGGCGTTGGCCGCATCGTCCTCTGTCGCGTCCTGCTTCTTGCCGGCCTTTTTCTTCTTCGGCTTCTTCGGCGCGTGATGCTCGATCGGTTCGGGCATGGGTGGGGCTTCGATCGGCGGCAGGCCGCTCCAATCGTCCGGGCGTGGCTGGCCGCCTCCGATATTCATATCCGGCGGCGGCAGCACGCGCTCCGTAAACCGTCGATCCTTGTAGTAGCGGACCTTCTTCGCCCGGATCGGGGGGATGCCCGCAGCCATGACGATCTCGTCGTTGGGCGGAAGCTGCATAATTTCGCCGGGGGTGAGGAGCTGCCGGGCGGTCTCCTGCCGCGAGACCATCAAATGCCCGAGCCAGGGCGAGAGGCGATGGCCGGCGTAGTTCTTCATCGCCCGCATCTCGGTGGCCGTGCCGAGCGCGTCCGAAATGCGTTTGGCAGTGCGTTCGTCATTCGTGGCGAAGCATACGCGCACATGGCAATTGTCGAGGATCGCGTGGTTCGGCCCGTAAGCCTTGTCGATCTGGTTGAGGCTCTGGGCGATCAAAAAACTCTGGATGCCGTAGCCGGCCATGAACGCCAGCGCGGACTCGAAGAAGTCCAATCTGCCGAGCGTCGGAAACTCGTCGAGCATCAGCAGCAGGCGGTGGCGCGACTGCCCGGCACTCAAGTCCTCGGTCAGCCGCCGTCCGATCTGGTTGAGGATGAGCCGAATGAGCGGCTTGGTGCGCGAGATGTCGGACGGTGGCACAACGAGATATAGCGTCACCGGCAAGTCGCCTTCGACCAGATCCGCTATGCGCCACTCGCAGGTGTGTGTGACCTGCGCGACGATGGGATCGCGGTAGAGACCCAGGAACGACATGGCGGTCGAGAGGACGCCCGATCGCTCGTTCGCCGATTTGTTGAGCAGTTCGCGCGCGGCGGAAGCGACGACAGGATGGACGCCCGCCTCCCCGAGATGCGGCGTCGTCATCATCGCCCATAATGTGCTCTCGATCGGGCGACGCGGATCGGACAGGAAGGCGGCGACGCCCGCGAGCGACTTGTCGGCCTCGGCGTAGAGCACATGGAGGATCGCACCGACCAGCAGCGCATGGGATGTCTTTTCCCAATGGTTGCGCTTCTCCAGCGAACCTTCCGGGTCCACCAGCACGTCGGCGACGTTCTGCACGTCGCGCACTTCCCAGGCGCCCTTGCGGATTTCGAGCAGGGGATTGTAGGCGGCCGATGCGCCATTGGTCGGGTCGAACAGCAGCACCCGCGCGTGCTGGGCGCGGAAGCCGGCCGTGAGCTGCCAGTTCTCGCCTTTAATGTCGTGGACGATCGCCGAGCCGGGCCAGGTAAGCAGCGTGGGCACAACCAGGCCCACACCCTTGCCGCTGCGCGTGGGCGCGAAACACAGCACATGCTCGGGACCATCGTGGCGCAGATAGCCGCGCCCCAGGCGACCGAGAACGACACCATTGTCGCCAAGCAGTCCGGCGGCGCGCACCTCCGCTCTCTCCGCCCAGCGCGCCGAGCCGTAGGTCGCGGCATTCTTCAGCTCACGCGCGCGCCATACCGACATGGCGATGGCGACGACGATGGCGGCGAACCCGCCCGACGTGGCGATGAACGCCCCGGTCTGGAATATCTCGGGTGCATAGGCGTCGAAGGAGAACCACCACCAGAAGAAGGCCGGCGGCGGATAGATCGGCCAATCGCCGAGCATGAACCAGGGCGCCCCAAGCTCGGGCTGGTAGGCGAGCGCCGCGGCCGTCCATTGGGTCGCGGTCCAGATCGCGGCGAGCACGATCAGAAAGACCGTGATGACCTGACCCCAAAGGATTTTGGTCGCGGACACCGGCTATCACCTCCGCCGGCTCACAGGCCGAGGCCCCGGCCGCGCCCGAACGACCAGTCCACGCCGCCATCGCCGCGCATGACGCCGGAGATGTGCTTGCCGATCTGGCGGTCGAGCGAGGGGGACCAGGGCACGAGCTGGAAGCCCAGGCCGTCGTCGATCATGGCGAAGCGGCCCGAGGCGAGCGTCAGGCGCTGGCGCACGGTGCCCGCGACATATTCGCCGGCCTTGGACGGCGTGTGCGGCAGGCCGATCTCGGCCGACAGTTCGCTGGCGGCCGCGTCCAGTTCGCGCCGCCTCAGCGTGTCGAGGAGGTTACGCGCGAAGATGATGCGCTGGCCCTGCCGTCGCGCCAACCCTTCGTCGGCCAGGTGCTCGGCGCGGGCCTCCATCGCGGCGCACACTTCCGTCCCGAAGCCGCCGCCCAGGTCGCGGCCGTCGCTCGACAGGTTGCGGCGGTCGAGCCAGGTGGCCCCCGGCGCGCGGACCTGTGCATCAAGGTCCATGTCCGAGCGCACGGCCAACGCCACCCGCTGCCGGCCCCTGCGGTCCTCGAAGCGGCGCAGCTCGACGATCGCGCCGGGCTTGCAATCGCCGGTCGCCTCGATGTCGGGAAGCTGGACGTGGTGGGTGCGCCCGTCGATCCCGTCCACAATCGCATAGGCTTTGCCGGTCAGCTCATCATGGAGTCCGCGATCGACCAACCTGCCAATGACGGGCTGGGCGGGATCGGGTTCGAGCACATAGCTGGCAGCGCCCCGGTCGATGCCGCGATCGGTCATCGCCTGGTGCATCCGTTTGATGATGTCGCCGCGCTCGCCCAGCTCGCGCAAGGCCGTCTGCGCATCGCCCGCAAGGGTCCACTGGCCGGGGCCGATCTGGCTGGCGAGGCCGAGCCGCTCCAGCTTGCACAGCCGCCCCATTCTCAGCGCATGGTCGCCGTCCGGCCGCACGCCCGGTTCGGGCGCCATGTCGATAAGGCCGTCGCGCTGCATGGTGCGCGACAGGTCGCGGTCGATCTCGGTCCAGCGTTCGGCCTCGACCTGCCGCTCCAGCGACTGCCGAATTTCGAGGTCGCTGCGCAGGCCCAGCTCGCGCGTGACGATCTCGCGCGCCTGCGCCCGCATCCCCTCGCGGATATAGTCGCGGGAGATAACGAGGTTTTGCCCGTCCTCGGCGACGCCGCGCACGATGACGTGGACGTGGGGATTGTCGGTGTTCCAATGCTCAACGGCCCGCCAGTCAAGGCGGGTGCCGAGGTCCGCTTCCATCCGCGTCATCAGATCGCGGGTGAACCCCTTGAGGTCGCGCATCTGCTCAGCGTCCTCGGGGGACACGATGAAGCGAAAATGATGGCGGTCGTCTTCGCAGCGCGCCGCAAACTCGTTGCGGTCGAGCGCGTCTGCATCGGCGCCGAACAGCACGCCCCGCTCGCCGTCGCGGGTAATGCCATCGCGTTGCAGATAGTTGAGGTGGGCCGCGAGCGAGGCGCGGCCTCCATGCCGGACGATGCGCGCCTTGACGACGACCTGGCGCGAGCGGTGGCCGAGCCGATGGGTCGCGCGGAGGCTGGCGACCCGGCCGCGCCCGAAGGTCGAGCGCCCCGGCGCGATGATCCGGCCCCGGCGCGAGACATGGCCTCCGGCGCGCTGGGCGGCGGCAAGCGCCTGGACGATGATCGGCTGCGCGCGCTGGCTTCCCCGCGAGCGGACGCGGCCAGGCCGGATGCGGAAATCGTCGTCGCGCATCATGGCGCGACGCTCCGCAATGTGCGGCAAAGCCCGATGCTTGCTGGCTTTCGGCGGTCGCCGCACATTGCGCGGTTCGCGCGCACATTGCGCAGCAATGCCCAAAAGCCTTGGGAAACAAGGCTACGACCGGGGCAAAATGGCTTCGCACATTGCCGCCCTTTATCTTGCCCTCGGCCTTCCCCCTTCAAAATCAAAGCCTTCCCCCCTTCCGACGCTGCGAAAGGCTGCGAGGGAACCCGCCACAGCGCGCCAAGGCCGCTCATCGGGGCCACTCGCCGGACAGAGGGACGAACAGGCCGGGCGATGGCGAGCCGACGGTGGCCATCGCGACGGAGGAGCGGTCGGCCGGCGGACGTTCGGACGGCGTGGGCGCGGCCCCGCTTTCGGCGCCCACACCGCGATCCGAAGCGGCGTCCGAGCGCACCGCGAACAGCGCCGCACGACGCCAGGCGTAGGGATCGGACGGCGGCGCGGCGGCAAGCTGGGTGTCGCCCGCGCCGCTGGTGATCGACGCCAGCTTTGCGAGATAGGCGCGCGTCTCGACGGGCAACGGACGGCCGCGCGACAGGTGCTCGTCATAACGGCCCGGCCCCGCATTGTAGGCGGCCAGCATCGCCGTCACGTTGCCGTAGCGGTCGTGCATTTCGCGCAGGTAAGCCGCGCCCGCCATGATGTTGTCGCGCGGGTCGAAGGGATCGCGCCCGAGGCGATAGCGAGAGCGCAGCCCGGCCCATGTGCCGGGCATGATCTGCATGAGGCCCCGCGCGCCAGCAGACGAAACGGCGCGAACGTCGCCGTTGCTCTCGACGCGCATGACGGCCCATATCCATGCTTCGGGGAGGCCGAACCGCTGCGCTGCGTCGGTGACATGAACGGCATAAGGATGACGCACGGCCGCTCGCTCGGCCGGCGCGTCCTGCGCCAGCACCGCGCCCGGCGAGACCAGCAACAGGACCGCCAGACCGACAGCCGCCCCGACCCCGCTCCGCCGCCAGCCTGCCAGCGTGCTCGCTCCGGTAAAGGGTGCGCGCGATGCGCCGGCCGGGGACCGCCCTTGACCTTCGCTGCGCGCGCCGGCCGGCCTGCGACCGAGCGGGACGAAGGGATGAGACGGCTTTTCCGCGAACAAAGGGATGATCGGGACGGACACCGATCAGCTCCGATCGTCGCGCGGCCGGGGCCGTTTCCACGACAGCCTGAACGTCCGCCCATCGTCGTCGGCGCGGAACAGGACGGGCCGGAACACCGCCGAAAAGAGCGGGCTGTCGATCTCCAACGCGATGTAGTTGCCGGCGCGTTCGCCGACCCGTTTCCACGCGCCGCCGACTTCGGGGCCGTCCTCGTCGTCGAGGTGGATGCGATAGTCGGGCGCGTTCTCGGTGTCGGTCGGATCGAGCGCGACAAGCACGATCGCCTCGTTGATTCCGAACAGCCGGATGCGCCCGGCATAGCCGTCGCCGGTGGGTTCAAAGATATTGGTCGGCATGGCCGATCTCCTTTTCGCTGGGGGGTGAAGGCGGTGCGGTAGGCGTGCGCAGGTGCAGCGGCGTCGCCCGGCCGATGACGGCGGAGGCCGGAAGCGGGCCGAAATAGCGGCCGTCCAGGCTGTCGGGATGGTCGGGATTGAGCAGCAACAGTTCGCCCGCGCCGAGCGTCCGGCAGCCCTGCCAGACCGGCAGCGGACGGCCTCGGCCGTCGGCCAAGCGGGCGCTGGCGACGGGCCGGCCATCGACGCTCACCACGTCGCCGCTGCGGCACACGCGCTGCCCGGCTTTCGCCGCGACATGCTTCAGCAGCGGCAGGCCCTCGGGCAGATAGCCGCGCGCCGAGAGCCAGCGCGCCAGCCGTTCGGGCGGCGCGACGGCGACCAGCGCGCCGGTGGGCGGGTCGCCGTCGGGATGAATGCGGTATAGCCCGATCGGGGCGCTGGCACTGGCGTTCCAGATGACGCGGGGAAGCGGATCGGCGACGGCGATGACGACGAACGACACGGCGAAGGCCGAGGCGACGAAGGCCGTCGCCATGACATAGCGGCGGCGCGTCATCCCTCGATCTCCCGGCGTTTGAGCCAGGCGCTATGGCGCTCAACCGTGTAGAGGCGCGGCTGATGGCCGGCGGCGATGCGGTTGTGGACGTGCCGCCAGTGATCGGGCGCGGCGTCGCAGGGATCGACGCCGGCCGCCTCCACCGCGTCGATGGCAGCGAGCACCTGGCTCACCTTCGGCCAGCCCTCGATCTTGAGCAGGATGTCGCCGCCCGGCCGCACGAAAGGCAGCGTGGTATAGGGCTCGTTCGCCGCGACCGCGCGCACCACGTCGATGCGCGAGACGATCGTGCCGAAGTCGTTCGACGCCCAGCGGACGAACGCGAAGACGGCGCCCGGACGGAAGCCGACGACGCGGGTTCGGCGTGTCAGGATGCGATCTTGGGCGACACGGCCGAAGCGTATCCAGTGCTCCAGCTTCTTCTCGATCCAGGTCAGCTCGACATGCGTGAGGCCGTCGCGGGCGAGCGCGCTGAACGCGCCGCCGCCGCGCACGGCCGGGGGCCGGTCGTCGATCATGGGAGGTCTCCAGGGATGGGGGTCGCGATGGGTGAGGTGCGAGGCCGGCGGCTCGTCCGCCGAGCGAGCGCCGAGCCCTCGAACGGGGCCGCGCTGTCCACAGCCGCGCGCGCCGTTAGCAAGAATCCGAAGGATTCTTTTCTATTAGCACCGTTAGAGGGGGCACGATTCCACGAGGATTTCTGCGGGTTTGCGAAGCCCGCGCGTTCCCGATAGTCCGTGTCCGGCGTTCCTGATGGTCCGAATCCGGCCGTTCCCGATAGTCCGAACCTCATGGCCAGTTCTCCACAGGCTTGAGGCTGACGCGGCGCATGGCGGCGTCGAGCGGATCGACGGGGATTGGAGTGAAGTTCAGCCGGTCGCGGCCGAGCGCGTGTTCGAGCGTGAGGACGTAGCCGGGGAGCGGTTGGCGGGCGACGATGCCGCGCAGCTCGAACGCGAAACGGCGGAGCGGCGAGAGCACGCCGGATTTGACGTGAAGGTGCGGAACGTCGAAGCTCCAGCCGCCTTCCTGCCGGCCGCCATGCTTGCGCACGATGCGATAGAGCCAGCGTTCGAGCCCGCCGGTCAGGTCGAAATAGGCGCGGTCGATGGTCAGCACGAGCGCGCGATCCAGCACTCCGGCGTAGAACCAGTCCGGCAGGATCAGCTCGATGCCGAGCGCCCGCCCTTTGCCGTCCGCCAGCTCGCGCCACTCGTTGATCCACGAGAAGCGATGGCGGCGGCGCTGATGCTCCTGCCGGATCGAAGTGGCGACGGTGGTGGATTGCAGCCGGTCGAGCGCGGCCTTCAGCCGCTCGTAGCTCGCCTTGCCGGTGCCGCGCCGCGTGAACGCCAGAATCTCGTGCGGCGTCGTCACCATGAGGCGCGAGGTGGGCCGCCCAGCGTCGCGCGCCTCAATGAGCTGGCTCGCCGCCCAGATCAGCACGTCGGCGTCCCAAATAGTCGCCATGCCATGCTCGGGCACGGCCTCGACCGAGATCCATGTCGCGCCCATGCGGAAGTCGATGGGTGTGACGCGCCTGGTCTTGGCGAGGCTGAAGAACGGCCAGGCCATCAAGTCCTGCGCGTCCCGCGGCGCAAGGTCGCCGGGCACGGAACGGAACAGCTCTAGCTGCGTCCGCTCGACGCTGGACCGGCCGGAATGGGAGCGTGCGGTGCGCATGTGACGATCAGCGGCGCACGCAATCGCCGGGTAGGCGCTTGGCGGGATGAACCACGCCGTTGCCGGGATCGGAGGTCGAGCGGCGCGTGCCTAGCGCGGCCCAGGCATCAAGGTCGTCGATCGCATAGACGATGCGGCCGCCGAGCCTGCGGAACACCGGGCCGGTGCCGAAACAGCGATGCTTTTCCAGCGTCCGGGCCGACAAACCGAGATGGATCGCCGCATCGGGCGTCTTGAGATAGCGTGGCGTGGCAGCGGCAACAGGCTCGGCCATGATGATCCTCCTGATGATGGCCGGCCCCCGAAAAGTGGGACCGGCGGACAGGAGGCGATGGTGGCGAAACCACCCCCGGCCGAAGAAGGGACACCGGCAAGGGGGTCGGAAATGTCCCCCTCAGCCGCCGCGCAGCAGCCGGATGTAGCCGCCGTCGCGCAGCTCGACGGCCTCGGCGATCCATCGGTTGATGCGCTTGCGCTCGCGGCTGTCGGCCCATTCGGCGGCGCTGTAGTCGCGCACGTCATCGTCGATGAGCGCGGCGGCCAGCTCGCGGCGGGTGGCGCCAGCACGGTGGCCGTCGAGCACTTGCAGGAGGGTGAGAAGGTGCCTGCGCCGGTAGGGCGGCGGGCGCAGCGCCGGCGGGCCTGCCGCCATGCCGTTCAGGCGACGGCACAGGCGCTCGGCGGATGCGAGGCGCGCGAAGGGATCGGGGCCGATTGGCAGCATCACGGCCATCGGTCCCTGGCACGAACCGCACATGCACAGATGCTCGTCGCCATCGCTGTCGGCGAGAATGACGTGCAGGAAGTCGCCGATCCTGATCCGCGCGCGAACGTCGCCCAGCGCCTTCATATCGAGACATTCGGCGCCGATGTCGGCGCGCGCAGGCGCGAGGACGATACTGGCCGGCGACAGGTCGGGCCGCGCAACCGCGAGCCTGGGATCGAAGGCGGAAGCCGGCGCAGCGTGGAAGCTGATGCCCCAGCGCTGCACCAGGGCGGCGGTCGCCTCGTCGGCGGTGATCGCGCCGCGCTTCACGCGACCGAGCGCGCGGGAATAGTCGGCGCGATAGCGGGGGTTGCGGCGAAGATAGCCGATGGCGATGTCGGAATATGCAAGCGCGTCGTTCCCGGCCTCGTCCGGGGGCGCGCGCCAGTCCTTCTCAGGCGGCATCGAAATCCTCCCAAGCATGGCCCTCTGCGGAGCGCGTCAGGAGATGTTCTCAAGCCCGAGACTGCGGAGAAGCCCTGCCGAGCGGGCCGGCGCATAGCGGATTCAAGTCAGCGTTCTGGATGGTTTTCCGCGCCGTCGCGGGGTCGCCGGGATCGGCTTCTACGACTCGGGCGGACGCAGGAAATGACGGTAGCCGGTCTCGGTCATCCATCGGGCGCGGGCGAGATGGGAGTCATAGACCATGCGCGCGCGTTCCGGCTCGGCCGCCGGGTCGATCCCGAAGATGATCCAGACGGCCTCACGCCAATCGGCTTTCTCAGCCGCCGCGTCGAGCAAGCGCCAATAGGTCTGATAGTGGCGCTCGTCATAGTCGGTGACATGCGGCGCGTCGGGCGCGCGATCCTCGAAAGCGCCTATCGCCATCGCCTCGTCCCGTCTGCGACTATTGCTCCCTGCAAGCGCCGATTTACGGAACATACACCATAATGGGGGGAAGTAATCATACCATGTTCGCTATGATGCCATGATGACGACAGGATAATCCGGCAAGCGTGGCGGCGTGTTACTTTCGCGATTCGCCCTGAGCATTGCTCACGAGCAGCACGCCCTGACCCCGATCCGATCGAGAAACACGATGCCCGCCGCCTCCAGCGCCTTGGCCACCTGATGCCGGGTATCCTCGCGCACAGGCAGTTCGTTCTCTGATTCGAGCCGCTTGAGCGCGGTCAGAGCTACGAGGGCCTTGTCTGCAAGCATCTCCTGCGTCCAACCAAGAAGTGCGCGAGCGGCCCGCACCTGGCGGGAAGTGATCATGCACGATCACCTCCACAACCCGAGCGTCATTCGCTATGAAAACGACTATTATAGTCGTCTTGGTATAATGGGAATAGGCTAACGGCGAGCCGGGCGAATGCCCGGCGAGCCCGCCCGGCGGCCGCGCGGACCATCGGGACGCGCGGCCGCCGCCGATCCGGGGGAACGGATCGGCGGCGTCATGCGGGCGATGGAAAGGGAAACCGCAGGGCCGGGCGGTCCAGCCCTGCGGCAATGGGGTCAACCCGTCTTGAGGCGCTGCATCCCTTCGGCCAGCGTCCAGAGCGCGCGATTGAGCGTCACGTTCTGGTCGATGCCGTTGATCGGACGCGAACGGCTGCGGCGGATACGGCCCTCGGCATTGCGCTTGCGGCCATGCAAGCCGCCCCGAATGACGTTCTCCTGAATGACGTTGAACGTGGTCCACAGGCTATCGCCCCGATCATCGTAGCGGCGCGGCTCGATGATCTGCTCGGGGGTGAGCGGGCTTTCGTCGTCGCCATAGCGGGCGACAAGGCTGACCTCGCCTAGCAACCGCTGCTCATCCTCGGAAAGCCGAACTTCCTTCATCGTCTCGCTGGCGTCGATCAGCCGGGGGAAGTCCTCGGCCACGGTGTAAACGCCCTCGATGATGTCATGCTGGATATTGCCCTTGTGCGGCACGCGGACCTCCTCGAACCGCTCGCCCGCAATCATGCTGTTGGTGCAGACGAAACGCAGCATCCCGGCAAACATCTGATAAGCGCTGGTCCCGTCATGGCTGTTGACGATGATGACCTCGGCGGCCTCGGGCTTGCCGATACCGTCATCCCGGCGCAGGCGCAGCATGTGCTTGGCGTGGCCGTGGCGGCTGCCGTCGCGGGGGACGGACTGCACGGCGAAGAACGGGAACCATCCTTCCCGGCGCAACCCCTCCACTATGTCAATGGTGGGGACATAGACATACCGCTCGGAACGGCTGTCGTGCGCCTCGCGGGCGAAGATGGACGGGACGTGGCGATACAGCGCCTCGTTGTCGAGCGGCTCATAACCTCCGATCTGATGGCTGTTGCGGCCGAACCGGGTGGCAAGGTGATGGATGCTCATAGGTCTTTCCTTCCTTGGCTTGGGTTTCCGCGCAGCGGGAAGCGCCGCGCTGAAACCCTGGCCGTCGCCGAGACTGGGGTAGCAAAGGGCAAGGGCGGCCGGGGCGGAGGGGGATCACCCGGCCTGCACAAGCGAAGCGCGGAAGGCTGGGGATACCGCCCCGGACGGTTCCACTTACCTTGCCCGACGCGAGGGCAACGCCCTTAGCAACCCGCGCCGCCCTGGCGGCGCACGGAAACCTGCCCGCATGGCGGGCTCCATCCAGGGAGTCCGGCCCCGCCCGGATTCCCACACATGCGAACGACAGCCGAAATACCGGCGCGGCCATCAGGCCGATCCTTGCCCGTCAATCACACACCGCGAACGCGAGAGCCCGAGGCTGTGACGCCTCGGGCTTGGCAGGGCGCCTAGCCGCGATAGGCTGCAACCTCATCGCTGAGGTAAGGGACGTATCCATGTGCGCGGGCCAGTTCGCGGGCTTCCCATTTCCTTTCCCACTCCGGCTTCGCCTGTTCGGCGGCCTGCTTGCGGACGGCCCGAGCCTTGTTGATCCTGCGAATTTTTGCCCAATCTTTCATGTCTGCCTCCTGTGTGTCGGCGTTGCTGATGCGGCAGGCAGGCCGTGCGGGCGACGCGGGCAAGCTGAAAAACGGAGGGTCCGCTTGCGGAAACCGTAGGTGCGATTCCGCGCCGGTTTTCTGCTTGGCGCCTTGGCGCTTCCCGCATTAGTCGCCCGCCAAGGCCAAATGCGCAGATCAGCAGCCGGCCCAGGAGGCGGGACAGGGTTGGGCAATCGCGATCAACAAGGTTCGGGCCATACCGGCAAGCAGCCCAATAGGCTGGGAAAGGAAATGGGAAGGCCGCGGCTGGTCAGTCGAACAGGTCGCCTTGCCGATGCGCTGAGGGTTCTTCGCCTTCGCGGCCCTGCCACACGATGCGACCGCCCTCGTAGATCGTGACGAATCCCTGGCCGTGCCGCTCCTCCTTGGTGGGCGGCGGCTTGGCCTCGAAATTATAGCACCAGGACCGGCCCTTGGTGCCGGCGAAGGCGACGGGACCGCCCGGCCGCAAGATCACCCGGTCGCAAGCGCCCGAAGGCTCCGCGACGCGGCGGCGGATCACGCCCATCTGATAGGCGCGATAATCGCTTTTCTCGCGCTCGCTCGGCGGCCGCCAGTGACGGCATCGCCGGCAGCTCGCGCCGTCTGCGGGGCCTTGCCTGTGATCGTCGAGTGGCGGGCCGCCATTATGGCCGATGCGGTCGGGCATGGCGAAGATCCTTTTCGGGAGCGGGAAAAGGGAGCGCCCCGCCCATTTCGGGCGGGGCGCGGAGCCGATCAGCTTGCGAGCAACTCGTATTCGCCGGCCACCGTCTCGGACTCGAAAAGCCGGAGATAGACCGGCTGAGCGACGACGGGATTGAGCTTGAACGAGATGTAGTCGCGACCCTCCTTGCTGGTCTTCCGCCAGGCGGCGCCGAACTCGATCCGCTCGTCGTCGGCTGCGACGATGCGGAAGTGAGGGGCCTTCTCGTTGTCCTGGCCCTCGATCGGGCGGAGCACGACCTGTTCGCGCTTGCCGAAGAACCGGATTTCGCCGGTGAAGCCGTGGTCGGTGGTGGTGAAGTTTCCGCAGAGCAACATAGCGTCAGTCCTTTCTTGCCTCGGGACCGCGCCCATCGCGGCCTCGATGGCTGTCGCCCGGACGGGGGATGACCGGCCCGCACCCGAAGGGCGAAACGAAGTGGCTGGCGGCGGCGGGCGGTTTTTTTGGCTTCGCGATGCAAAGCCGGCATAGCCGGCGGCGGAAAAAAATCGCCCGGCGCCGTTGCGGGAAGACGGGCGGACCTCGGCCAGACAAGCCTTTCGAGAGGCCGCGATGGGCTGCGGTGCCGAGGCAAGATCATGGGGCTGACGGGATGTTCTGTGGGAGCTTTGCCGCCGCCGGTCGGGGCGGCGCCGGCGATGGTCTGGTGCCCGAGGCAGGCGTGACGGGCGGGTTTCGGGCGGGCGAGGTGCAGGGCGACGTGGCCCCGGCTTTCGTGTCGTTGCGGTCGATGCAGCGGAGCGCGGCGGCGTCTGGCGGAAATCGGCGGGAGGGGCGCGGCCTGCGTTTCGGACAGGCTCAGGCCCGGCCGGTGTGATGCCGGCCTAGCGCCGGATTCGGGGCCGGGCCTGCTGGCGAATATGGGCTGGCCGCGCTGGTCGGCGCAGCGTCTCGCCCGAAATGGGCGGGGCGCTCCCTTCCCCGCCATCCGACTATGGCGACACTTCCCATTGCATCATGTTCGTCATTTGTTCCATACTGCCTTTTTCCGAATCGAGATCGAGGAACGGCGTATGAGCGTGGTGATCCGTGGCGAGGACCGCACGAGATTGAAGGTCATGGGCGATGTGGAAGCCGAGCTGGCGGTTCCGGCCGACAGCGCCGGGCGCTGCTGGCTCAGCTTCTCGGACGGGACTCTGATCGAAGCGGCCTATGGCAAGGATGATGATTGCCGGTTCGCTGTCAGCGAGGAAGGCGCCGGGATCGTGCGGATTCAGCGCGACAGCGACAGCGATGTGCTGCGGCTCGACTGGCGCGTGGAATGGGTGACACTGGCCGCGCCCGGCAATGCGGCGCGGGCGATGGCGCACGGCGAGCCCATGCCGGAGCTGTCCGGCCTGTTCGCGTAAGACTGCGGCGAGCAACCTTGAAGATTCGGACGAATAGGATTAAATCCTACCCGTTAAGGAGTGCTATCCATGCGGACGACTCAACAGTTCAGCGTAACGCTGCCGAACGACATGGCGGCGCAGGTCCGCGCCAAGGTGGCGTCGGGCGAGTATGCCAGCGAAAGCGAAGTGATCCGCGACGGGCTGCGCGCGCTCCAGGCGCGCGACCGGGCCGTCGAGCAATGGCTGCGCAATGAGGTCGTCCCCGCTTATGACGCCTACAAGGCCGATCCCTCGCGTGGCATTCCGCTCGACGACGTGCGGGCCGGTCTGGCCGAGCGCCACAAGCGAGCCGTCAAGCGCGGCTGAACGTGGGACATTCCATTATCCTCACGCCGGAAGCGCGTGACCATCTCGATGCCATCTACGACTATATTGCCGCCGCCGCGTCCCCGGACATCGCGCAACGCTTCACCGATGGCATCCTCGATCATATCGGCAAGCTGACCAGCTTTCCCCGGCGCGGCACGATGCGCGACGATCTGCGGCCCGGCTTGCGAACGACGGCCTGGCGGCGTCGTGTCACCATCGCCTTTGCGGTGGAAGACACAGCGGTCGTCATTGTCGGGATCTTCTACGGCGGTCGGGACTTCGAGAGCCTGCTGAGCGAGGATTCATAAACGCGAGCCGGGCCATGCCCGGCGAGCGACGATCATCCCCATGACAGAGCGGTCGCGCCCGGTAAGGGGCGCGGCCGCGAATTGTCTGGCCTTGGGAAAAGGGAAGCCGGAACCGCCAGAGCGGCCCCGGCTCCATCACCTATTCGGCGGCAACCGAGTAGGCGTCTTCCTCGTCCACCGGCTCGGGGTCGGCGTCCACCGCTTCGGGTTCGGTCGGCTGCTCCACCGCCTCGACCTCCACGGCCTCGCCGTCCTGCGCTCCGGTATCGGGGGCCTCCGCTTCGGACGGCTGCGCGATCCCTTCGGCGTCCTCCGTCTCAACGGGGTCGGCCTCCGGCTCCGGCGTCCGCAACACAACGGGAAGCCAGCCCTTCCCGGCAAGACGCTGCTCGGCGGCTTCGGCCATGTCCGGCTTCTTCTTGTCCGCGATACGGCGGGCCGCATCCTCCGACACCCCTTCGGCCACGGCCTCAAGGATATGCGCCTTGGTGACACGGCCAAGGTAGCTGTCCACGGTCGGCGTCCAGTCCTTCGCCATGTCCAGCGCCAGCGCGGTCGCCAGCCTGTCCGCCGTTTGCAGCGTCCGGGGCTTGCGATCCCACGGCAGGCGCAGGGCGTTGACGGTGCGGGACGCGCAATGCGCCAGCAACGCCAGCCGCTGCTCGTCGTCCAGTGCGACGATGAAGCCCCACAGGTCGGCCACGTCACGCGGCATCCGCTCGGCCCATGCGTCATGCGCCTCGCTCGCCCGCGCCGCCAGCGGCGTATCCTCGATCCCCGCCGCATGACCGCCAAGCGGGGTCACGGTCGGACGGATTTCAAGGCAACCGGCCTCGGCGTAGCTGTAGAACAGTTGCGCCGTAAGCGTGTGGGTCAGGGCGATCAACGCAATGCCGGGCTGCTCGCCAAGCGCCACGCGAAGGGCCAGCGTCCGGTGGGCGGACAGGTCGCGAATGAGGCTGTCGGAAATGGGCTTGCCCGGTTCCTCGTCCTCATCCTCGAAATCCTGAACGTCCTCGTCGCCGTCCTCGGCCTGCTCGTCCTCCACGGCCTCCGGGTCGATGGCTTCGGCCTCGTCCTCGGGCTGCGGATCGGCAAGCGCCTCATCCTCGGGACGGACGAAACCGCGCTCGATCCTGACCGTGCCGTCATGGTGAAGCACCACGAACGCCCCGCCATGCGCGATCACGTTGACATCGTAGGCGTAACGCTTGGCCGAAATGGCGTCGATCTCATCGGACACCGCTTCCAGCTTCGCCGCCACGTCCTCGGGCATTTCGTCATAGGACGAATAGCCTTCGGCAAGCTCGTCATGCTCGGTGGACAGGGCCTCAAGCCGGGCCTCGTCCTTGTCGGACAGGTCCACGGCCTGCGGATAGAAGCGCCGCATACCGTGAGCGTGGGGATAGTCGATATGGGCCTCAACCCACTTCCACCCCTCGGCCTGCACCCCCTCCGCGATCTCGCGCAGCTTCTCGACGGCAAGCATATCGAGCAAGCCCGCATCCTCGAAGAAACCGCCTCGATCCTCGCTGAACAGGTCGCGGATGATGTTGCCGCCCGCCTCGATATAGGCGTCGGCCCCGACGAACACCGCACGGCGATCATCGGCGGGCACGTTGTTGGCGGTCATGTCGCGCCGAATGATCCACGGCTCCCGGTTGTGATGCAGGTTCTCGAACACCTGCTCCTGCCGGGCGTGGTCCTCGGTGATGGCGAAGGCCATAAGCTGATCCAAGGTCAGCCCGTCCTCGCGATACACCTGCAACAGCTTCGGACTGACAGCGCCAAGGCGAAGCCGCTGCTTCACCACACCGCCCGACACGCCGAACCGCGCGCCGATTTCCTCCGCGCCCCATCCCTTGCCGTCCGCAAGCTCGCGGAACCGCTCGAACTGATCGGCGGGGTGCATCGGGGTCCGGGTCACGTTCTCGTCCAGACTGATCTCGGACGGGTCGTTCTCGGTGTCGAGACGGCAGCGAACCGGGTGGTTCTTCCTGATCTGCTTGCGCTTGGCGCGCAACAGATAGGCCAGCCTGCGGCCTTCGCCAGCGGTGACGAAATACGCGCCGGTCGGCTTGTCGCCCTTCATTTCCGGCTCGATCACAAGGTTCTGGATCAGACCCTTATGCTCGATGGAAGCGGCCAGCGCCTCGATGGCGGCCTCTCCATGCGGCACCTTGCGGGCGTTCTTCGGGGACTTCTTGAGCTTGTTGAGGGGCACGAAAATCTCGATGCCCGACACAGGCTCGGCAGCGGTGGTTTCGATTTGAACAGTCTTGGTCATCTTCCTACTCCTTGGGTTTCCGCGCAGCGGGAAGCGCCGCGCTGAAACCCTGCCCGTCGGCGAGACCGGGGGTGCAAACGGAGGGGCGGCTTCGCGGGGAACCGGCTGCACGGAGCGCAGCGGAGGAAGCTGGGCGGAAGACGCTCCGAAGTGCGCCGGGGGCGGAGCCCCAAGCACCGCGCCGCTTGCGGCGCCACAAACGACGCACCCTTGCGGCGGACGGCCGGTGCGGCGGCGTGCGCGCGGGCTTGGGGGCCAGCCGTCGCCGCGCCCTCCGGCCAGAGCAAGAGTGCTGCGCGGCCAGACAAAAACGTGCGACCCCTGCGCGGCGTCAGCCGCCAGAGTGCGCTCCGCAGATTCCCGCGCTCTATATCGGGGCGTTGCGGGGTGTCCCCGCTCGAAGGGGTAGCGGGAGACCTACGGGCTCCCGGTCAGGGGAAGGCTTTCCCCCTCGGCTTCATGTTGATTGTGGTGAGCAACGAACGATTCGTTTCTACCGGAAATTCAGGGGCTTGTGAGGATCGCATCGCAGAAACTGGTGAGTTTTTGAGGCGGCCAGGTTGCAATACAGGACGATCGCAGCGCCGCTATGATGCTGATTTTATTGGGGAATTTTGGCGCACCCGACAGGATTCGAACCTGTGACCTTCGCCTTCGGAGGGCGACACTCTATCCAGCTGAGCTACGGGTGCGGATGGCTTGAAGCCGTATGTGTTGCGCCGATGAAGGTCAATCCGCGATCAAAATCGACTGTCCGATCGCGGTGAGTTTCTGGTGAGTTTTTTCGTCCGTCCTTTCTCTGGCCTTGTTAAGTAGGCGAAAACATTGTATAAAATCACTGCTCTGCCGTTGGACGTGAGCCTTCGGAGGGCAGCGCTCTATCCAGCTGAGCTACGGGTGCCGGTGTCCGGGCAGGCCGGGCGAGGGGCGATTAGCAAAGCGCGGCGCGGCTTGCCAGCGGAATAATGGCCGCGTGCGGCCAGGCGGTTAGCGATTTGGCAAGCGCGCTGCGCTAGGACGCGCGGTCATGACCCGCTCCTCGCCCGAGACCCCGCCGCAGGCGGGCATCGATCCGCACCTGTGGCAGGCGTTCAGCCTGCGCTGGTCGGCGCTGCACGATGCCGCGGCGGCGGTCGCCGCGCTCGCGGGGCTTGCGCCCGACCGGCCCGACATGGCGATTCGCGGCTTCCCGGCGCGAGTACGCGCGGTCGCTCCGCGCCGGTTCCTGGTGATCGACCAGGGCCTGGCCGACATCGCCGCGATCATGCAGCCGGGCCTGGCCGCGCTGCTCGCGGTCAACGCCCGCGGGCAGGACGCCACCGCTCCCGCCCGGGCGCTGTGGCAGGAGTTCCAGGCCGCGCGCGCCGCGCTGGTGGCGCTGGTCCCGGCCGACGGCGCGCCGCGCCGCCCGGCCTGATCCACGCGCCGCCACCGGGTTTCGCCTGCCGACGATGCCCTTGACCGTGTTCCCAGTTCGTTCCAAGAGCGGGTCATGGTCTCCTCCCCTCTTTCCGCTCCGCCATCCGCGTCCGACGCCCTCGTTGCCGGCGAAGCTGCCGCAGTCGCCCGCGGTGTCGCCCGGCTGTTCGCCCGCAACGACATCTGGTGCCTGCCGGAAATGCCGCTGCGGACCGGCCGCCGCGCCGACCTGATGGGGATCGACGCCAAGGGGCAGGTGGTGATCGTCGAGATCAAGGTGGCGCGCGGCGATCTGCTGGGCGACGGCAAATGGCCCGACTATCTCGATTTCTGCGACCGGTTCTACTGGGCGCTCCCGCCGTCGCTCGACCGTTCGCCGCTGGAGGGGCTGGAGTTCCGGCCCGGCTGCTGCGGGGTCATCGTCGCCGACGGATACGATGCCGAGATCGTGCGCCCGGCCCCGCTGCGGCCGCTGCCGCCGGCACGGCGCAAGGTGGAGGTCGAGCGGCTGGCCCGCGTGGCCCTGCGCCGCCACCTCGTCGCGCGCGATCCGCACTGCGGACAGTGGGGCGGCTGCGGCTGAGGCGCGACCTGCGCGATTGCTTCCGGCCGCGCTCCGGCATAGGCAGGCCGGCATGATTGGGGCGATCCTCGGTTCGGCGCTGGCGATGACGGTGATCGTCGCGGTGCGCTATCTGCTGACCAGCGGGCTGTTCGCCTGGCTCACCGCCTCCGTCCGCCCGGGGCTCTATGCCCGCCTGCATCCGCAGATCCGGCGCGAGGTCGGCTGGTCGCTGCTGTCCGCCGCGATCTACGGGGTGCCGGCCGGGGTGGTGGCCTGGGGCTGGCAGGAACGCGGCTGGACGCTGATCTACACCGATCCGGCCGCCTACCCGCTGTGGTACCTGCCGCTGTCGCTGCTGCTCTACCTGTTCCTTCACGACACCTGGTTCTACTGGACCCACCGCCTGATGCACCGGCCGCGCTGGTTCCGTATCGCGCACGCCGTGCACCACGACAGCCGCCCGCCCACAGCCTGGGCGGCGATGAGCTTCCACCCGGTCGAGGCGCTGAGCGGCGCGGTGGTGATCCCGGCGCTGGTGTTTTTCGTGCCGGTCCATGTCGCGGTGCTCGGCCTGGTGCTGGCGATCATGACGGTGATGGGCGTAACCAACCACATGGGCTGGGAAATGTTCCCGCGTGCGCTTGTTAATTCCAGATTTGGCAATTGGGTGATAACGGCGAGCCACCATCAGCGACATCACGAGCGTTATCGATGCAATTTCGGCCTCTACTTCCGCATCTGGGATCGTCTGTGCGGAACCGATCGCGGACTGTCCGACAGCTGGGGGCGCTAGCGCTGGCGGGGATGGCCCTGCCGCTGGGCGGGGCAGCGGACCAGGGGGCGACGGTCAAGATCGTGGTCAGCGACCTGCGTTCGGACAAGGGGCTGGTGCGCGCCTGCATGACCACGGAACCGAAGAAGTTTCCGCGCTGCCGCGGGGTGGCCGGGGCGCACAGCGCGGTCGCGCCGGCCAGCGGCCCGGTCACGTTCACCTTCACCGGGGTGCAGCCGGGCCGCTACGCCATCGCCCTGCTGCACGACGAGAATGGCAACGGCAAGGCCGACCGGGCGATCGGGATGATGCCCACCGAAGGCTTCGGCTTCTCGCGCGATGCCAGGGTCCGCATGGGGCCGCCCCGGTTCGACGAGGCGGTCTTCGCGGTCGAAGGCGAGACGGTCAGCCAGACCATCCGGATGCGCTATATGCTGTGACACCCGCGGCAGCGGGGCCGGACCCGCTTAACGGGATGTTTACCATGGGCCGCCACAACCCCGGGGTACACCACATGGGGGCTTGGCTCAGGTCATGGACACACTGCGCGGCTATTTCGACGGATCCCGCCCGGATGACGATCCGGCGGACTATCCGGGCGAGGACGACACCGGGATCGAGGCACCCCCGGCCGGCATCGGCACCGACGAGCGCCGGATGCAGGTGCGCGCCTACAATTACTGGGCCAGCCTGCTGGAGAACCGCAACCTGCCCTCGATCGAGGAGCTCGAGCCTGCCCATCTGCCCGATTTCGGCCCCCACAGCGTGCTGCTCGATTTCTCCGGCGGGATCGATGACCCCGCGGTCCAGTATCTCGGCCGCGAACTGGCGCGCGAATGCGGCGACGGCCAGGCGATCACCCGGCTGTCGGATGTTCCGCCGCGCTCGCTGCTCAGCCGGATCACCGACCACTACCTGCAGATCATCGCCAACCAGGCCCCGATCGGATTCGAGGCGGAGTTCGTCAACCAGCGCGGGGCGACGATCCTCTATCGCGGCATCCTGCTGCCCTTTTCCAGCGACGACGAGACGATCGATTTCATCTACGGCGTGATCAACTGGAAGGAAATGGCCGACCAGATCACCACCGACGAGCTGCTGCTCGAGATCGACCAGGCGCTCGAGGACAGCGGCCCGCTCGGCTCGTTGCCGCCGCCGGTGGGCGACGTCATCGACTGGGCCGATGGACCCGAGCAGGAGGTCGCCGACCTGCGGCCCGGCCTGCCTGTCGCGGACGAGGCGGATGCCCCGTTCGATCCGCTGCCCCAGCCGCTGTTCGGAATGGATGTCGAAGCCCTGCTCGAGGACGAGGACGGGGAAGACGAGGACGCCGTCGACGAGGAGGCGCAGTCGCGCTACGCCTCGCTCCTGGGCGCATCGCCGCGACCCTCGGGCGCCTATGTGCCGGCCGACGACAGCGACGACAGCGACGACGATTGGGGCGAGGTGGAGTTCTGCGAGGAGCGGCCGGACGAAGCCCGTGACGATCCGGAACCGGGCGAACCGGTCCATGCACCCGTTGCCCTGGCTGCCGAGACGGTCCCGGCCCCGGGCGGGACAGCTTCCGCCGGCGTGCTCGGCCTGCACGACTGCCTCGCCGCCGCCCGCGAACTGGCGCAGGCCGCGCGCAGCAGCGAGGATCGCAGCCGCGCCGCGCTCTACGACGCCGTCGGTCGCGCCTACGACGTCAGCCTCGCCGCGCTGGAGCAGCCCGACGATTTCGCCGATCTGGTCGCCGACAGCGGCCTGACCGTGCAGGACCGCGCGCCGATGACGCCGGTGGTCAAGCTGGTCTTCGGTGCCGACTACGACAAGACCCGGTTGACCGAATATGCCGCCGTCCTGTCCTACGCCCACCGCACCGGGGTCGAGCGCGGCGCGCTTGCCGCGCACCTGCGGCGGGCGGAAGGCGGGCTCAAGGGCGTGGTCCAGGCCGAGCGCCGGATGCGCCGCGAGGAAGCGGGCAAGGCGGTCGAGCCGGTGGCCGGCCCGCGCGAGGCGCTCGCCCGGCGGCTGCGCGCGATGGAGCCGCGCGGGTTCGGCGATATCGCCCCCGAAGGTCAGGAGTTCGCGCTGGTGATGATCCGCCGGCTGGACAGCGGCGAGATCGTGGTTCTGGGCGAAGTGCCCGAGGACGTCGCCCTGGTGGAGCGCGCCGCGCGCCGCCTGCTCGGCTGAACCTTCCCGCAAATCGGCCGCGACGGCCCGCTCGCGCCGAAAGGCATGGCCGGGCGCGCGCTTGCCCGCTAGGCTCCCCGGCGATGCCGCAGATCGGGAGCAGACGACGCATGGGCTGGATCGGCTGGACGGCCCTGGGCGCGCTGCTGCTGGCCGGCGCGCTCTATGCCGGCTGGCGCTACGCCCATGCCGCTGGCGCGGTCGCCCTGCTGGAACTGGCCGACCGCACTCTGGGCGGCACGGCGGGAACCGCGATTGCGGCAAGCGGCCTCGCCTACGGACCCGATCCGGCGCAGCGGATCGAGGTGATCGTTCCCGATACCCCCGGGCCCCATCCGGTGGTGGTGTTCTTCCATGGCGGCGGCTGGCATTCGGGCCGGCCGGAAGACTACCGCTTCGTCGGCCGGATGCTCGCGCGCGCCGGCCATGTCGCGGTCCTGCCCGGATACCGGCTCGGCCGGGCGGGGGTCTATCCGCGGATGCTGGAGGACGGCGCGGCGGCGCTCGCCTGGACCAGGGCGGAGATCGCCCGCTTCGGCGGAGACCCGCGCCAGGTCGCGCTGATGGGCCATTCGGCCGGCGCGCACACGGCGGTCATGCTGGGGCTTGAGCGGCGGTGGCTCGCCCGCCACGGCTTGCCGGACCGGTTCGTGACGGGCGTGGTCGGCCTTTCCGGGCCCTATGACTTCCATCCCTTCACCAGCGATTCGGCGCGCGATGCCTTCGGGCACGTCGCCGATCCCGCGCTGACCCAGCCGGTCACTTTCGTGCGCGGCGATGCGCCGCCGATGCTGCTGGTGACGGGCGACGCCGACACCACCGTGCGGCCGCGCAACAGCCGCGCCCTCGCCCGGGCGCTGGCCGGGGCCGGGGCGGAGGCCGACCTCGTCGTGCTCGAGGGGGTCGACCATGCCGGACCGGTGGTCAAGCTGGCGCACCCGTTCAGCCGCGACGCCCGGGTGCGCGACGCCGTGCTGCGTTTCCTCGCCCGGCAGCGCGCGGTTTCAGTTCCGGTTCAGCCGGAAAGGCGCTAGCCTGCCGGCCATGCGCCTGCTTGCCCGCTGCCTCGCCTTCCTCGCCGCCTTCTCGCTCGCCGCGACTCCGGCGCAGGCCCAGTCGATCCTGCGCGACGCTGAGACCGAGGCCCTGCTGCAGGACATGGCCGCCCCGCTGGTCGAGGCCGCCGGGCTGGAGCCGGGCAACGTCGACATCGTCCTGGTCAACGACCGCTCGATCAACGCCTTCGTTGCCGGCGGGCAGGTGATCTATCTGCACACCGGCCTGATCGAGGCGGCCGACACCGCCAACGAAGTGCAGGGCGTGATCGCGCACGAGCTCGGCCACATCACCGGCGGCCACATCATCCGCTACCAGGAGGGGGCGAGCGATGCGACCGGCATCTCGCTGCTGTCGCTGCTGATCGGCGTGGGCGCGGTGCTCGCCGGGGCGGGCGATGCGGCGATGGGCGCGATCATGGCCGGCCAGCGCGCCGCGATGGGCAAGTTCCTCGCCTTCAGCCGGGTGCAGGAATCCTCTGCCGACGCGGCGGGGGCGGAATACCTCTCGCGCGCCGGCATCTCTGGGCGCGGCTCGCTCGCCTTCTTCAAGAAGCTGCAGAACCAGGAGTTCCGTTACGGCGTCAGCCAGGACGACGAGCAGGCCTTCGTGCGGACCCACCCGCTGACGGGCGACCGGCTGGCGACGCTGCGCGAGGTCTACGAGCGCGATCCGGCGTGGGACGCGCCCGACGACCCGGCGCTCCAGGCGCGGTTCGAGCGGATCAAGGCCAAGCTCTACGGCTTCCAGGCCGAGCCGAAGCGGGTGCTCCAGTCCTTCCCCGAACACCGCACCGACGTGCCGGCGCGCTATGCCCGCGCCTATGCCTGGCACAAGGACGCGCAGCTCGGCCGCGCGCTGGAGGAGGTCGAGGCCCTGCTCGAGAGCGATCCCGACGATCCCTACTTCCTCGAGCTCAAGGGGCAGGTGCTGCTCGAATCGGGCCGGCCCGGCGACGCGCTGGCGCCGCTGCGGCAGGCGACCGAGCTGTCCGGCCACCAGCCGCTGATCGCCTCGATGTTCGGTCATGCCCTGCTGGCGACGGAGGACAAGGGCCACCATGCCGAAGCCGAGCAGGTGCTGCGCGCGGCGGTGGCGCGGGACCGCTACAACCCGTTCGCCTGGTACCAGCTGGGCGTGGTCTACGCCGCGCGCGGCGACATGGCCCGGGCGCGGCTCGCCAGCGCGGAGCAGCAGGTGATGAGCCGGCAGTATGCCCTGGCGCTGCGCAGCGCGCAGGCGGCCGAGGCCGGGCTGCCGCAGGGCACGCCCGACTGGATCAGGGCGCAGGACATCACCTTGCAGGCGCGGGCCGAGCTTGAACGCGAGCGCGAGCGGCGCTAGCCGCCGGGCATGACCCGCAGCCTGCTTCTCACCGCCCTTGTCGCCCTCCTCGCCGGTTTCGGCGGTGCCGCGCTGTGGTCGGTCAGCGGGCTGGGCGGGGGGCAGGTGCGCCAGTACCTCCTCGCCAATCCGCAGATCCTGCCGGAACTGGCGGAGGCCTACGATCGCCAGCAGGCCGCGCTCCGGCTTGCCGAGGCGGGCGAGGGGGTGACGCAGCCGTTTCCCGGGGCGGTGCTCGGCAATCCCGAGGGCACGGTGACGCTGGTCGAGTTCACCGATTACGGCTGCACCTATTGCCGCGCCAGCCTCGCCCATGTCGAGCAGCTGATCGCCGCCAACCCCGACCTCAAGGTGGTGGTGCGCGAGTGGCCGATCTTCGAAGGCAGCGAGGAGGCGGCGCGGATGGCGCTGGCCGCGGCGAGGCAGGGCCGGTTCGCAGCGTTCCACAACGCCATGTTCGCTCTCGGGCCGCCGAGCCCGGCAACGATCGAGGCGGCCGCGCGCGAAGCCGGGCTCGACCTCGCTGCCGCGCGAAGCTTTGCCCGATCGCCCGAGGTCGACGCCGAGATCGCCCGCACCCGCGCGCTGGCGCAGCAGCTTGGCTTCAGCGGAACGCCGAGCTGGGTGGTGGGGGGCAAGACCCTGGTCGGCGCGGTCGGTCCGGCCGCCCTGCAGCAGGCCATCGATGCAGCGGGCGCGCAGCCGGAGAGCTGACCGGCGCGCGGCGCGGGCGCTGCTCGCCGGTGCCCTGTCGCTTGCCTCCGCCTGGCCGGTGCTGGCGCAGGATGAGGGGCGCGATGCCCACCTCGCGCTTCAGCAGCGCGATGGCAGGCTGTTCGAGGCCGGGTGGCGGCTGGTCACGGGCAACGCCGCGTTCTGCCGCCGCACCGTGCCCGCGATCGGGCTGCTGCTCCACGATGCGCGGACTTATCCCGATCCGGCGGCGGCGCGGCGCGCGCTGGCCCTCACCGGGGATATCGCCGCGCAATGGGTGGCCGCCGGCTCGCCCGCCGATGCCGCCGGTCTGCGGGCAGGGGCCACGCTGACCCGTCTCGAAGGGCGGGAGCTTGCCTCCGCCCATCCCCCCTCGCACCCGGCGTGGCAGCGGCCGGTCGACTTGCAGGACGCGATCGACAGGGCGCTGGCGCGGCGCGGCACGGTCGAACTCGGCTGGACCGCCCCCGGGGGCGCCTCGGGGACCGCGCGGATCGCCGGGGTGCCCGCCTGCCGGTCCCGGTTCGAGGTGACGGGAATCGGCCGGCGGGCGGTCGCCGACGGCGAACGGGTCGTGTTCGGCGAGAGCTTTCCGGGCTTCGCCTGGCCGGAGGAGGAGTTCGCCGCTGCCGTGGCGCACGAACTGGCGCACAACGTGCTCGGCCACCGCGCCTGGCTCGACCGGCACGGCAGGAGCCGCGACAACGTCCGCCTGACCGAGCGCGAGGCGGACCGGCTCATGCCCTGGCTGCTTGCCAACGCCGGCTATCCCCCCGAGGCCGCGCACCGCTTCATGCGGCGCTGGGGGCCCGGCAACGATGGCGGCCTGCTGCGCCGCCGCACCCACGCCGGGTGGGAGGAGCGCGCCGCCGCCATCGCTGCCGAGGTGCCGCTGGTCCTCGCGTCGCTCGACGAAGGGGGGGCGAACTGGTCGCGCCGGTTCCGCCGCGAAGCCGGAATGCCGGCTCTGGCAGGGGAGGGTGCCGGCGCTTCGGAACACCAGAATTAACCAGAACGGCACTTTTCCGCTTGACATCGTGACGGTCTTTGGTTAGCAGAGACGAACATCGCGATAGTGCGATTCGGCGGGCCGCCCCGCCACCTCCTCCCAGCGAGTTCCGCCATGACCAAGCCGAAATCCGTTCGGCCTGCCGCTGCGTCCGCACGTTCCGGCAGGTCGGTGCCCACCTGGGCGCGCGCCTTCCTCGACGGACTGGCGCAGACCTCCAACGTGTCCGCCTCCGCCCGCGCTGTCGGCATCCACAAGAGCCAGGCCTATGCCGCGCGCAAGGCCAGCCCCGAGTTCAGCCGGATGTGGGACGAGGCCCTGTGCGAGGGCTACGACCTGCTCGAGCTCGAACTGCTCCAGCGCCTGCGCGAGGGCGAGATCAGGCCGGCGCGCGACGCGAAGCGGGGCGTGCGCAGCTTCGACAACGCCACCGCGCTGCGCCTGCTGGTCGCCCACCGCCAGAGCGCGGCGCGCCAGCGGGCCCGGCGCGACAGCGAGGACACCGAAGCGATCCTCGCCTCGATCAACGCCCGGCTGGAAGGGATCAGGCAGCGCCGTTCCGCCGCCGCCGCGCGGGCACCGGATGGTGCCGGCCCGGCATGACCGCCGACCCGCTCTACGAGCAGCTGGTCGGCCTGCCGGAACGGCGGCGGCTCGCCCGCCTGCGCCGACTGAGCGATCCGCAGCGCCGGCTGGTCCGGTACAAGTGGGATCTGTGGGGCCGGCGCGACCAGCATCCGCCGCCAGGCGACTGGTCGACCTGGCTGATCATGGCCGGGCGCGGCTTCGGCAAGACCCGCGCCGGGGCCGAGTGGGTGCGTGCGCTCGCGCGCGACCCGGACGCGCGGATCGCGCTGGTCGGCGCGACCCTGGGCGAGGTGCGCGCGGTCATGGTCGAGGGGGAGAGCGGCGTGCTGGCGGTCTCCCCGCCGGGGCAGATGCCCGCCTACGAGCCCAGTCTTCGCCGCCTGCACTGGCCCGGCGGGGCCCAGGCCACGCTCTATTCCGCGCAGGAGCCCGATGGCTTGCGCGGGCCGCAGCACAGCCACGCCTGGTGCGACGAGATCGCCAAGTGGGACAACAGCGGCGAGCGCGCCCTGCGCGCCTGGGACAACCTGCGCCTCGGCCTGCGGCTGGGCGAGCATCCGCGCATTCTCGCCACCACCACCCCGCGCGCGGTGCCGCTGCTGCGCCGGGTGCGCGAGGCGCACGGGACAGTGTGCGTGACCGGGGCGAGCGAGGCCAACGCCGACAATCTCCCGGCCCGGTTCCTCGACCACATGAGGCAGGCCTATGGCGGCACCGCGCTGGGCCGGCAGGAGCTTGACGGCGAACTGCTGGAGGAGATCGAGGGCGCGCTGTGGAGCCGCGCGCTGCTGGAGCAATGCCGCGAGCCCGCCGGCGCGGCGGACCCGCGCCGCACGGTGATCGGGGTCGACCCGCCCGCCGGTTCGTCGAAGGGGGGCACGGGGGACGCCTGCGGCATCGTGGTCGCGGCGCTGGGGGCGGACGGGCTCGGCCACGTCCTTGCCGATTGCTCGGTGGAGCAGGCCAGCCCCGAACGCTGGGCCCGCGCGGTCGCCGGTGCCGCGCGGCAATGGCGGGCCGACCGGGTGGTGGCCGAGGCCAACCAGGGCGGGGCAATGGTCGCCAGCGTCCTGCGCGCCGCCGACCTGTCGCTGCCCCTGAAACTGGTCCACGCGAGCAAGGGCAAGGTCGCCCGCGCCGAACCCGTCGCCGCGCTCTACGAGGCCGGCCGCGTGCGCCACGCAGGCACGTTCCCCAAGCTGGAGGACGAGCTGTGCGGCCTCATGGCGGGCGGTGGCTACGAAGGCCCGGGCCGAAGCCCCGACCGCGCCGACGCACTGGTCTGGGCGTTGAGCGAGTTGATGCTGGGGCCGCGCCCGCGGCCCCGCGTGTTGTCGTTCTGAACCGCAATCAGCGCTCTCCCCTTTCGGGAGAGGATTGGGAGAGGGGTCTGCCGCGTCAGCGGCAGCATGGGCAGCCACCCCTCTCCCTCCGCGCCTGACGGCGCTCCTCCCTCTCCCGCAAGGGGAGAGGGTTCAACGGAGAACCCCATGTCCTTCCTCACCACGATCACCTCCGCCCTCAAGGGCGGGGGGCAGCCGCGCGTGCCTCTGGCGCGCGGGTTCACCTCGCCCTGGGCGCTGGCCTTCGACGGCGGCGCGCCCGCCGGGCCGCGCCCGTTCGACTATGCCCGCTCGGTGCGCGAGGGGTTCTGCGACAACCCCGTCGCCCAGCGCGCGGTGCGGATCGTGGCGGAGGGAGTGGGCAGCGCGCCGCTGCTGCCCGCCGACCCGGTGCTCACCCGCCTGATCGGCGCGACCAGCGCGGGCCAGTCGCTGGTCGAGACCGTCGCGGCGCACCTGCTGCTCCACGGCAACGCCTATGTCCAGGTGGTCAAGGACGGCGCGGGCCAGCCGGTCGAGCTCTATGCCCTGCGGCCCGAGCGGGTCAGCGTGGTGGCCGGGGCTGACGGCTGGCCGGCCGGATACCGCTACGCGCTCGCCGGGCGGACGCTCGAGATCCCGCTCGAGGACGAGGCCGGCTGGCCCGAGCTGGTCCACATCCGCAGCTTCCACCCGGCAGACGACCATTACGGCGCCGGCCAGCTCGCCGCCGCCGCGCAGGCGATCGCGATCCACAATGCCGCGAGCGAATGGAACCGCGCGCTGCTCGCCAATGCGGCACGGCCATCCGGCGCGCTCAGCTATGACAGCGGTGACGGCGGAGGGCTGACGGGCGAGCAGTTCGAGCGGCTGAAGGCCGAACTGGCGCTTGCCTTTCAGGGGCAGGGCAATGCCGGGCGGCCGATGCTGCTCGAAGGCGGGCTGAAATGGCAGCAGGTCGCGCTCTCGCCCGCCGACATGGATTTCGCCACTCTCAAGGCCGCCGCCGCGCGCGACATCGCGCTCGCCTTCGGCGTGCCGCCGATGCTGCTCGGCCTGCCGGGTGACAACACCTACGCCAATTACCGCGAGGCCAGCCGCGCGCTGTGGCGGCTCACGCTGCTGCCGCTGGCGGACAAGATCCTCAGCGGCCTCGCCGAGGGGCTGGCACCTTGGTTCCCCCCCACATCACCCGGCGCGCGCCTGGCGGTCGACCTCGACCGGGTTCCGGCGCTGTCGGAAGACCGCGAGCGGCTGTGGGCGCAGGTCAGCGCCGCTGCGTTCCTGAGCGACGCGGACAAGCGCGCCCTGCTCGGCCTGACCCCAGAAGGAGACACGCCATGACCCGCGAGGACATGCTCGCGCGCCTGATCGCGCAGGCCGGCAGCGAGGGCGGCGATCTCGTCACCCTGCGCGCGATCGTGGAGGAATCGAGCGAGATCGGCGCGGCCCGCGCGCTCGCCCGTCTCGGCCTCGGCGACGAGAGCGCGCAGGACGATATCGACGAGCTGCGCGAGCTGCTCTCCGCCTGGCGCCAGGCCAAGGCGAGCGCGTGGAAGGCGATCGTGGCCTGGCTGGTGCGCGGGGTGCTGGCGCTGCTCCTGGTCGGGATCGCGGTGCGGCTGGGTATGCCGGGGCTCCTTCGATGAGGCTGGCCGGCTACGCCGCCCTGTTCGACGTGCCCGACGGCGCGCGCGACACGATCCGGCCCGGGGCCTTCGCCGCCACCCTGGCTGCCCGCACCGACCCGCTGCCGCTCTGCTGGCAGCACCGGCCCGAGCAGCGGATCGGCTGGGTCGAGCAGGTGCGCGAGGATGCGCGGGGCCTGCGGGTCATCGCCACCATCGACAACCCCGATGGCCGCGCCGCCGCACTGCTGCGGACCCGTGCGGTCAGCGGTCTCAGCTTCGGCTATCGCGCCCGCGCCGCCCGCCGCACTCCGCACGGCCGGGTGCTGGAGGCGCTCGACCTCATCGAGGTCAGCCTCGTCACCCACCCGCTGCAGCACCGGGCGCGGGTGCATTTCGTCATGCAGTGAGTCCCCGCGCAGGCGGGGACCTCCGTCGACTGCGAACGAACCTCAAGTCACTCCCGGCCGACCGAGACCCCCGCCTGCGCGGGAGCTCACCTCCCACCGACCCCCTCCCCCACGAAAGGTGAATGCCCATGGATACCGCCACCCCCACCCCGCCTGCCGCTGACCCGGCGGAAGCCAGCTTCGACATCGTCGCCCGGCAGGACAAGGCCGAGGCCGATCTCGCCACGCTCCGGTCCGAAGTCGACGAGGTCAAGGCGCGGGTCGACCGGATCGCCCGCGCCGCCCAGCGCCCGGCGATCGGCGGCACTGCCGCCAGCCCGGAGGTCAAGGGCTTCGTCGACCATTACCTGCGGCGCGGCAGCACGGCCGAGCTCAAGTCGATCAGCGGCCAGGTGCCCGGTGATGGCGGCTATGCCGTGCCGCGCGAGATCGATGCGCTGATCGCCCGCGAGCTGACCGCGATCAGCCCCGTCCGTGCCATCGCCCAGGTGGTGCAGACTGGCACTGCCGGATACCGCAAGCTCGTCACCACCGGCGGCACCGCTTCGGGCTGGGTCAGCGAGACCGCCGCGCGGCCGGAAACCGCCACCCCCGGGTTCGCCGAAATCGCCCCGCCGACGGGCGAGCTCTACGCCAATCCCGCCGCCAGCCAGGCCATGCTCGACGATGCCGGGTTCGACCTGGAAACGTGGCTGGCGAGCGAGATCGCGCTGGAGTTCGCCCGCGCCGAGGGGGCGGCCTTCGTCAACGGCACCGGCGTGAACCAGCCGGAAGGGTTTCTCTCCGCCCCCTTCGCCAGCGCGGCGGACGGGGTGCGGCCGTTCGGCACGGTGCAGTACATCGGCACCGGCAATGCCACCGGCTTCGGGGCAGCGCCGCAGGACACGCTGCTCGATCTGGTCCACACCCTGCGCGGCGGATACCGCCAGGGGGCAAGCTGGGTGATGAACTCGGGCACGCTCGCCGCCGTGCGCAAGCTCAAGACCGCCGACGGGGCGTTCCTGTGGCAGCCCGGGCTGGTCGAGGGCCAGCCCGACCGGCTGCTCGGCTATCCGGTGATCGAGGCCGAGGAAATGCCCGATCTCGCCGCCGGCGAAACCCCGATCGCCTTCGGCAACTTCCGCGCCGGCTACCTGATCGCGGAACGCAGCGCGACGCAGATCCTGCGCGATCCGTTCACCAACAAGCCGTTCGTCCACTTCTACGCGACCAGGCGCGTCGGCGGAAAGGTGCTCGATTCGAGCGCGATCAAGCTGCTGCGGGTCGAGGCGTAATCCGGCCTCACCCCTCCCCCGTGCAGGGGAGGGCACTGCGCGCCCGCACCGGCTGCCCCCTGGCCGGTGCGGGCGCACCTTCTTCAGACCCTCCAGACGGAGCAGCCCATGCGCCGCACGATCATCGCGCCCGCCGATCCCGGCGCGGCAGCGCTCGCCGAACTGAAGGACTGGCTGGCGATTCGCACCGCCGCCGAAGACGCCATGCTCGGCCGGCTGCTGGCGAGCGCGCTGGAAGCCTGCGAGGCGTTCACCGGCACCATGCCGCTGGTCCAGACCTGTGCAGAGGTGCTGCCGGCGAGCGCCGAGTGGCAGCGACTCTCCGCCCGGCTCGTCAGCGCGGTCTCGCACGTCGACGGCCTGCCGGCCGATGGCGGCACGATCGCGCTCGCCGGCGACGCCTACCAGGTCGATATCGACGCCGATGGCACGGGCCTGGTCCGCGTGCTTCGCCCCGGCGCAGCCGGCCGGATCGAGGTGCGCTACACCGCCGGTCTCGCTGCCCAGTGGAGCGGCCTGCCCGAAGCCCTGCGCCACGGCGCGGTCCGCCTTGCCGCGCACCTCTACCGCAGCCGCGACAGCGGCGAGGACAGCGCCGCGCGCGCCGCCGTGCCCGCAGCCGTCGCCGCGCTGTGGCGGCCGTGGCGCGCGGTGCGCCTGGCATGATCCGCGCCCGAACCGCGCTGTCGGCGCGGGCCTTTGCCGGCAGCCTCGCCCGCAAGGCGGCGCGCCTGGCCCGGGCCCGGGCCGAGACCAGCCTGCTCGCCCGCCGCGAGGATCCGCGCCGCTGGCGCGCGGCCCGGCTGCTGTGGCCGCTGTTTACCAAGGACTAGCCCATGGAACTCGACCTGCGCGCGGCGCTGATCGGCTGGTTGCGCGCCGCTCCGGCTCCGCTCGACCTGCTCAACGCGATCGAGGAAGAGGCCCCGCCGCGGGCCGCACCGCCTTGGCTCGCGATCGCCGCCAGCGCCTCTGCCGACTGGAGCACCAAGGACCTGCCGGGCCGCGAGGTGCGCCTGGCGGTGGAACTGACCACCCGGGGCGACGATCCGGCTGCCGACGCCGCGCTGGTGCGGGCGCTGGGCCAGCGGATCGAGACCCTGCCTGCTGCCCATCCCGGGTTCGCGGTCGCCTCGGTCCTGTTCCTGCGCGCGCGCGCCGAACGGCGGGAGCGGAACCTGCGCTCGGTGCTGCTCGAATACCGTTTCCGCCTGCTCGGCCCTTGAAACGCCCTTCGCGACTGCGTCGGCCTGTCCGCTTCATCCCCCTGTCTTTCCGCGACTTTCCAGCCGCCAGGTGTGCTCACCTGGCTGGGAAATCGCTCCTGCCGGAGTAGATCACCATGACCGCCCAGAAAGGTTCCGCCTTCCTTCTCAAGATCGGCGACGATGCCGCGCCGCCCGCCTACCAGACCGTTGCCGGCCTGCGCACCACGCAGATGTCGATCAACGGCGACACCGTGGTCGTCACCCACAAGCAGTCGGGCGGATGGCGCGAGCTGCTCTCGGGCGCGGGCACGCGCTCGGTCTCGGTCGCGGCGAGCGGCATCTTTCTCGGCAGCACGGCCGAGGCCGCCATCCGTGCCCATGCGCTGGCCGGCACCGTCGCCGACTACGAGCTGAGCTTCGAGGACGGCGAGAAGCTGCGCGGCCGGTTCCTGGTCCAGCGACTGGACTATGCCGGCGATTTCAACGGCGAACGCAACTACACGCTCCAGCTGGAAAGCTCGGGCGCAGTGGTGCCGGCGTGACCGGCGCTCAAGCAGCAGCAAGCCGCGCTCAAGCAGCCGCAGGCGGTAGCGCAGCAAGCCGCGCTCAAGCAGCCGCAGGCGGTAGCGCAGCAGGACACCCCAACACCCTGCGCGGCGAGGGCGTGCTGGTGGTCGCCGGTGAACCGCGCCTGTTGCGCCCCAGCTTTGCCGCGCTGGTCGCGGCGGAGGAGGAACTCGGCCCGCTGTTCGCTCTGGTCGAGCGGGCCGGGGCGGGGCAGCTGGCGCTGGCGGAAATAGCCGCGCTGTTCTGGCACTGCCTGGCCGACCGCACCGGGCTGGTCCGCGATGATGTGGAGGAGGCGGTGGTCGCGGCCGGCCTTGCCGCCTGCGCCGTGCCGCTGCGCGCGCTGCTCGGCGCGATCCTGCAGGGCCGGGGGTGATGATCGCTCCCCGGTTCGGGGAGGTGGCAGGCGCGCCAGCGGCTGACGGAGAGGACAGCCGGCCAAGCGCCGCGCCGGTCGGCCGGTCCCCTTCACCGTCCTCGCGGACGGTCCCCCTTCCCGTGCCGGGGAGGATGGCCGACGCCGCCCGCCGCCTCTTTCCCCTCGCCGCGCGCGGGCTGGGATGGACCCCGGACACGTTCTGGGCCGCCACCCCCGCCGACCTCGCGCTGGCCCTGGCCGATCCGGCCGCACCGGGCGCCGGCATGACCCGGGCCGATCTCGACACCCTGCTGGAGCGTGACTGTGATGGATGACCCGATCGACAGCCTGCTGGTTGACGTGCGCGCCAGCACCGCCGGGTTCGAAGCCGATATCGCCCGGATGCGCAGCAGTTTCGATGCGACGCTGGTCGACGGTTTCGCACAGGCCGGCGGCGTGCTCGAGCGCGGGCTGCTGTCAGCCATCCGCCGCGGCAGCCTTGGTTTCGACGACCTGCGGCGCATGGCCACCCAGGCTCTCGACCAGATCGCCGCCCACGCTCTGCAGATAGGGCTGGATTCGATCCTGGGCGGGCTCGGCAGGGGCGGGACCGGGGGCAGCCTGCTGGGCGGGCTGCTGGGGGCGGTGTTCGGCCTGCCCGGCCGGGCAACCGGCGGCCCGGTCGCGCCCGGGCGCGGCTACCTGGTGGGCGAGCGCGGACCGGAGCTGTTCGTGCCGACCAGCGCGGGCCGGGTCGAACCCGCTGCACAGGCTGGCGCCCCGCGCGAGGTGCGCGTCGCGATCACGCTCAACCAGCCGCGCGGAGCGAGCGCGCCGGCCTCGCTGCAGCGCTCGTCGCGCCAGGTGGCGAGCGCGGTGCGCCGCGCGCTCGCGGCGAACTGAGGAGGCCGCCATGGCATTCTGGCTCGCCCGGCAGCGCAGCGGACAGCACAGCGACTGGCTCCAGCGGTTCGATCCGCGCTTCTGGACCGTCAATTTCCCCCGCCCGATGATGGCCTGCGTGGTCACGACCGGCACCGACGGCCTGCGGGTGGAATGCGAGTTTCACCGCCGCAGCGACCTCGCCGGCCTGATCTGGGACAGCGCCGACACGCTCGACCACCCTCTGCTGCGCTACGAGACCCGAACCGACTACAGCCACTGCGTGCTGCGGTTCCGCTGGCGCTCGGGCGGGTTGATCCCGCTCGATGCCGTCAACGGGCCGACGCTGACGATCGAGGGGCGGGACGAAGCGGGGGCGGCGCGCACCTGGTTCGTGCGCCTGTGGAACTACGCCAGCGGCAGCCCCACCGATGCCGCGATCACGCTGCGCTTTTCCGAGCTCCAGGCGGGGTGGAGCCTGCCAGGCGAGCCAGTCTGGCCGCGGGCGATCGACCGGATGTTCGTCTCGCTCGTGCCACCCGGCTACGACGGCGGTTCCGCCGCCTTGCTGCCGGCGCGGGTGAACGGCTGGGCGGAAATGACCGCAATCGCCTGCGAGGGCCGCGACGCAGTCATTCCGATCGGCGATGTCATGCTGCCGCCGCACGATCTGGGCATCTGCACCGCCTACGACGACAGCTTCAACCAGACCCCGGCCCGCCTGCTGCGCGCGGTTGAGGCGCTCGGCTATCGTGGCAGCTTCGTTCACTATGTCGGCATGAGCCACTACTACCGGCTGCGCCAGATCGAGGGGCGGCTGGAAGCCATGCCCACCGCCGAACTGGCGGCCCCCGCCGAGGTCTGGCACCGCGATTTCTTCGCGCGGGCGCTGGCCCAGCAGATGGAGCCGATACCCTCGGTCTCGTACGAACTGCTGGCGCAGGACTGCCCGGAGGCGTGGATGCAGCGCGCCCACGATGGCGCGCCGGCCCTGACCGGCTGGTCGCCGCCCTCGGCCCTGCTGTCCCCGGCCAACTCCACGGCCATCCTGTTCGTGCGCGCCGCCATGTTCCGTTTTGCGCGCATCCTCAAGGAGGCGGGCGCGCCGGTGGTGGTGCAGATCGGCGAACCGTGGTGGTGGGTGAGGGCGGACGGAGCGATCTGCCTCTACGATGACGCCGCCCGCACCCTGTTCGGCGGCGATCCGCCGATCATCACCGATATGCGCCAGCCGCTCGATGCCGCGCAGAAGCTGCTGCTGGACCAGGCGGGCGCAGCTCTGGCGCAGTCCACCGCAGTGATCCGGCACCGGGTGTTCCGCGACGTCAGCAGCACCGCCCAGGTGCGGCTGCTGCTGTTCACGCCGACCATTCTCGACCCGGAGATGCCGGAACTCTACCGCGCCAACCTGCCCCTCAACTGGCGCTACCCGTTCTACGACGGGTTGCAGCTGGAGGATTACGACTGGCTCACCGCCGGCCGCGATGCCGAGCGGCGGCGGGCGTGGGACTTCGCCACCGCCCGCCTCGGCTATCCCGGAGATCGGACGGAGTATCTCTCGGGCTTCGTGCTCGATGCCGCCGATGCCGACCTCTACTGGCGACGGATCGACGCGGCGATGGATGCCGGGCCGGTCCGCTCGACCGCGCGCCGCTATGTCTGGGCGCTGCCTCAGGTCGCCCGCGACGGATATGTCCGATTGCCCCCACCCCGGGAGGAACCCGTGCAAGCCTTCGACGATGTGAGCTACCCCCTCGCGCTCGGGCGCGATGCCTCGGCCAGCCCCGAGTTCTCGACCGCGGTGAGCGTCACCGCCTCGGGACACGAGCGCCGCAATTCGCTGTGGAGCGATGCGCGGATGCGCTACGACGTGGGGCCGGGCATCCGCTCCGAGGCGGAGCTGTCGGTCCTGCTTGCGTTCTTTCGCGCCCGGCGCGGTGCCGCGCGCGGGTTCCGGCTGGCCGATCCGTTCGACTTCAGCTCGAACGGAATGACCGGACAGCCGGGGCCTGCCGACCAGCTGCTCGGCACAGGCGACGGGCTGGCTGCGCGGTTCGAGCTCGTCAAGCGCTACGGCACCGGGCCCGAGCCGCAGGTGCGGCGGATCACCCGCCCGCGTGCCGGATCGGTCGTGGTCAGCCTCGACGGAACCGTGGCCGGCAACTGGGTGCTCGAGCCGGGCGGAGTGATCGTGTTCGGCGAGGCACCGCCGCCCGGCACGCAAGTGCGCGCGGGGTTCCTGTTCGATGTCCCGGTGCGCTTTGCCGAGGACCGGCTCGACCTGAGCGGTGCCACTTTCGCTGCCGGCGAGGCACCGTCGGTGCCGCTGGTTGAAGTGCGGGAAGCGGCATGAACCGGGTCTTCCTCGCCAAGGAACTCGAGGGTGTGGCCACGTTCTGGCGCATCCTGCGCCGCGATGGAGTGGCGCTCGGCTTTACCGCCCATGACCGCGACCTGTGGTTCGATGGAGTGCTGCACCGCGCCGCCCCGGGGATGGTGCCCAGCGCCATCCGCCGCAGCAAGGACCTCGACGATGACAGCGCCGAGGTCGAAGGGGTGCTGGCGCATGACAGCATCGATGCCGACGATCTGGCCCAGGGCCGGTTCGACGGCGCGCGGGTGATGATCGGCGTGATCGACTGGGAGAACGGCGAGAATGCGGTGCTCTATCGCGGCAGCCTCGGTGCCGTGAACGCCTCGGCCGGGCACTTCACCGCCGATCTGCGCCCGGCCAAGGCCGTGCTCGACATCGACCCGGTGGCGCGCACAAGCCCGCTGTGCCGGGCGCGGTTCTGCGGCCCCGGCTGCACTCTGAGCGCCGCCCGCTTCACCGTCACTGCCGCGCTCGAAGCCGTGGCCGGGGATGGCGAGCGGATCCGCTTCGCCGGGATCGATCAGGGGCTTTACCGCTATGGTGAACTCGTCTGGCTCGACGGGCCGGGTGCCGGCACCCGGGCGCGGATCGTCGATGCCGGGGCCGAGGGCCTGCTGCTCGACCGGCCGTTCGAACAAGCGCCCCGGCCGGGCGATCGGGCCAGGCTGCGCCAGGGCTGCGACCATACTTTCGCAACCTGCTCCAGCCGCTTCGGCAACGCAGTCAATTTCCAGGGCGAGCCGTTCCTGCCGGGCAACGACCTGATCGCGCGCTATCCCCGGGCGCCATGACCCGCGGTCTCCTGGTCGCGCGCGCCGCCGCCGCGCTTGTCGGTGTGCCGTTCCGCCTGCACGGACGCGATCCTGCCACCGGGCTCGACTGCATCGGCCTGGTCGCGCTGGCGCTGGACGCTGCGGGCGCGCGGGTATCGGTGCCGGACGGCTACCGCCTTCGCAACCGCGACGTCGGGCCCCTGCTCCGTCTCCCCGAGGTGGCGGGCCTGCGCCTGGCCCGTGGCGCGAGCATCCCCGGCGATATCCTGCTGACCGCTCCAGGAGCATGGCAGCACCACCTGCTGATCGCGGCGGAGCAGGGTGGCTTCATCCATGCCCACGCGGGCCTGCGCCGGGTAGTTGCCGCACCGGTCTGGCCCGGCGGACCGGTTACAGGCCACTGGCGCCTGCAAGAGGAAAGGTAAACGCATGGCCACTCTCGTGCTCGGCGCGCTGGGGACGCTCCTCGCCGGCCCGCTCGGCGGCGCGCTCGGAGCGCTCGCGGGGCGACAGGTCGACGCCGCCATCATCGGCCGGCCGACGCGCGAGGGTCCGCGCCTGCGGGACCTCGCGATCGCCACCTCCAGCTACGGCCAGCCGATTCCGCAGGTGTTCGGCAAGGCGCGGGTGGCGGGCACGGTGATCTGGGCCACCGACCTGGTCGAGAGCCGCTCGACCAGCGGTGGCGGCAAGGGCAAGCCGCGCGTGACCAGCTACAGCTACACCAGCTCGCTGGCGGTGGCGCTGTCGAGCCGGCCGATCGTCTCGATCGGGCGGATCTGGGCCGATGGCCAGCTGATCCGCGGCGCGGCGGGCGAGCTGAAGGTCGCGGGAACTCTGCGCGTCCATCGCGGATTGGCCGACCAGCCACCCGATCCCCTGCTCGCCGCAGCGGCCGGCAGCTCCGGCCCGGCCTATCGCAATTGCGCCTACGTGGTGTTCGAAGACCTGCAACTGGCCGATTTCGGCAATCGCGTGCCCGCGCTCTCATTCGAGGTGTTCGCCGACGACGGCCCCCTGGCGCTCGACAGCATGGTGGCCGCGGCCGGAGAGCAGGTCGAGGCGGCTCTCCCGCTCGACGGTCTCGAGGGGTTCGAACTTGCCGGCGGCACCCTGCGCGACACGCTGGCCCTGCTGGGCGAGCTGTACCCGCTGGTCGCCGATGGTGCGGAGGATCGGTTGCGGATCGCCGCCGCACCCGGCCCGTCCGCGCCCGCCCTGCCGCTGCCCGAAGCCGCAGTCAGCGGCGACAGCGAGGATTTCGGCGCGCGCACCGGCTTCGAGACCGGCCGCGCCGCCCATCCTGCGCGGGCCACCACGGCGCTGCGCTACTACGATCCCGAGCGCGACTACCAGCCGGGATTGCAGAGGCTGGAAGGCGGCATGGCGGCGGGCGAGTCGGTCACGGAGTTTCCCGCCACGCTGACGGCGGCAAGCGCGCGCGGTCTGCTCGAGGATGCGGCCGTCCGGTCGGCCCGATCGGTCCAGCGGCTCCGGTGGCGGATGGCCGCACTCGACCCTGCGCTGGGGCCGGGCCGCTGCGTCACAGTCGCCGACCGGCCGGGAAAATGGGTCATCGCCGAATGGGAATGGCGCTCCCCGGGCATCGAACTCGTGCTTGACCGCGTCGGCGGCGGCCGGGTCGCGGCGGCACCAGCCGATCCCGGCGTGTTCGTTCCTCCGCCCGACCTTGCCCCGATGCAGACCTGGCTCCACGCGTTCGAGCTTCCCGCTGACGGACCCGGGACGGCCGATCAGCCGCGCCGCTTCCTCGCCGTGAGCGCGGCCGGGCCGGGATGGCAGGGGGCTGAGCTGCTGGCGGAGACGGGCGGCCAGCTGGTGACGATCGGTGCCAGCGGCCGCACGCGCGCGACAGTCGGACTGACCGAATCGGCGCTGACAGGCTCGCCAGGCTTCATGATCGAGGAGGGAGCCTCGCTCCAGGTTGCGCTGCTGGCGCCCGACATGGCCCTTGCGCCTGCATCGCGGCAGGCGCTTGCAGCGGGTGCCAATCGCCTGCTGGTCGGGGACGAGGTCGTCCAGTTTGCCGGTGCCGTGCCGCTGGGCGCGTCGCGCTGGCGCCTGGAAGGCCTTCTGCGCGGACGCGGCGGCAGCGAAGGTGCCGCCCTGCGCGGCCATCCGCCCGGAACCCTGGTCGTGCTGCTCGACGATGCGTTGATCCCGTTCGAGCAGCTCTCCCCCGCTGCGGCCAACGCCGAACGGTTCGCGGCGCTCGGCCTCGCCGGGCAGGAGCCCGTGCTGGCGGATCTCGCCAACCGGGGCAGCACCCTGCGACCCCTGCACCCGGTCCACCCCCGCCACCGGCTCGACGCGGAGCGGATGCTCCATCTCGCCTGGACCCGCCGCGCCCGTGCCGCCTGGTACTGGGGAGAGGGAGTCGAGGTTCCGCTGATGGAAGACAGCGAACGCTACCTTGTCGGCGCGGGTCCTCCCTCCCAGCCGCTGCGCAGCTGGGAGACCGGCGCACCTTCGCTCGTGCTTGCGGCTGCCGACCGCGTCGGCCTGCCGCCTGGACTGCCGCTGTGGGTGCGCCAGATCGGCCGCCATGCGCTGTCGCAGCCGACACTGCTCGCAACGCTTCCCTGAAGCGCGCCCGTTCCAGTCCCTCTGAAGAACGAGATCCCCCATGACCGATCCCCTTTCCTTTCCCGATGCCACCCCGCGTTTCCACCTGCCCCTGCTGTTCGTCGGCCAGGCGCAGAAGGAGCCGTTCGTCAACGAGGCGCTGACCCGTCTCGACATCCTGCTCCACGGCCGGGTGCAGGGGCAGGCCTCCGTCCCGCCGGCCTCGCCTGCGGCGGGCGAGTGCTGGCTCGTGGGAACCGAACCTGCGGGAGCCTGGGAAGGCGAGGCCGGGAGCATCGCCGGCTGGGCCGGAACGCACTGGATGTTCGCTGCGCCGCTTCCCGGAATGCAGGTGTGGGACGATTCGCGGCAGGCGTTCCTGACCTTCAGCAGCAGCTGGACAGGCGCACAGGCACCGAGCGTGCCGGCCGGGGGAACGGTGATCGACAGCGAGGCCCGCGCAGCCATCGCCAGCCTTGTCAATCAGTTGAGACAAGCGGGATTTCTGGCGCCGGCCTGACGGGAACCGATTGACAAGGGCACCGTTGGAGGCGATTGGACGTGCAAGTCGGCTCGATTTCGCTTCGTTGAGGCGGGTTTAGCGGCATTCTTGCAACAGTTCCGGCCCAATGGCCGCTTGCCTCCGTCGGGTGTAAAAGTTAGAAAACGCCCGCTCGGTGGTTCCTGTTTCGCAAAAGGGGAAAGACATAATGCGGAATCTCGTGATTGGCATGGCACTGGCCTCGACGGCCCTTGCTTCGCCTGCTCTCGCTCGCGACGGCCAATGGTACGTCGAACTCGGCGGCGGCCCGATGATCGTCGAAGACATCGATCTGTCGATCAACGGTTCGGACGGTGACGAAATCGCGCTCGACACCGATGCCGGCTACGACTTCGGCGGCCTTGTCGGTTACGACTTCGGCGGTTTCCGCCTCGAAGCGGAAGGCAGCTACCGCGCCGCAAACATCGACAACGTCATCGCCAGGGCTCCCGGCGTGGTGGCGGAAACCGATTTCAACGGCCTTGCGACCGGCAGCCTGGCCTCGCGCGGCGAGGTCAACACGCTCAGCTTCATGCTGAACGGCCTGCTCGATTTCGGTGACGATGATGGCCTCCAGGCCTTCGTCGGCGGTGGTGTCGGCGTTGCCCGCACCTCGCTCGATGCCACGGTTCAGGCCTCCGGCCCGGGCGCGTTCGACGATTCGGATTCCGGGTTCGCCTGGCAGGTGCTCGCCGGTGTCCGCGCCCCGATCAGCGATTCGATCGACGTCGGCCTGCGCTACCGGATGTTCAACTCGGATGTGAACCTGGTCGACACGATCGGTCGCGATCTCGACGGCGACGTGCGGTCGCACTCGCTGCTCGGAACGCTGACCTTCAACTTCGGTGGCGAGCCCGAAGCTCCGCCGCCGCCCCCGCCGCCCCCGCCGCCCCCGCCGCCCCCGCCGCCTCCGCCGCCGCCGCCTCCGCCGCCGCCGGTTGCCTGCAACAAGGGCCCGTACATCGTGTTCTTCGACTGGGATCGCGCCGACATCACGCCGGAAGCGGCCACCATTCTCGACAACGCGGTGTCGGCTTACCGGAACTGCGGCACGGCCTCGGTCATGCTCGCCGGTCACGCCGACGCGTCGGGCAGCAAGACCTACAACCAGGGTCTGTCCGAGCGCCGCAACGCCTCGGTCCGGCAGTACCTCGCCGGCCGCGGCATCCCCGACGGGCGGATGACCAGTCAGGGCTTCGGCGAAACCCAGCTGCGTGTTCCGACTGCCGATGGCGTTCGCGAACTGCAGAACCGCCGCGTGGAAATCACCTACGGTCCGAACTCGGGTATGTAAGGGTCGCTTTTCCGCGATGACGAACAGAGGGGCCGGAGCAATCCGGCCCCTTTTTCGTTGTTCGGGAAGCGTCTAGCAGAGAGAAAACCCAGAGGAGAACGTCATGACCTTGCCCGCCCAACGCTCGCCTGCTGGAGCGGCAGCGCTCGCTGCGCTGCTGCTGGCGACCAGCGCTTGCACCACCATGGAGGACGCGCCGGCCGAGCGGATCGGTTCGGCCACGCTTTCGCTGGCCAACGGAATGCCGGCTGGCACGGTCCAGCTTCTTGCGGCAGGCGACACGGTCACGCTGGTTGCTGCGGCCGCAGGCATGACGCAAGGCGCGCGCGGATTCCATCTTCACACCACCGGCCAGTGCACGGCCCCCGACTTCACCTCGGCGGGCGGCCACCTCAATCCGCAGGATCGCAGCCACGGCAAGGAATCGGCCGGCGGTGCGCACTTCGGGGATCTGCCGAACCTCGTGTTCGACGAGCGCCAGTCGGCGGCGCTCACTTACGCCCTGCGCGGCTCCCGCCAGGACGTCGAACAGTGGGTGTTCGACGCCGACGGAACCGCGGTCATCATCCATGCCAACGCGGACGACTACCGCACCGATCCGACCGGGAACGCCGGCGCGAGGGTTGCCTGCGGGGTGATCCGCCGCAACTGATGCACGCGCCGAGCGCTCAGGCGGTTCCTTCGCCCGAGCGCTCCAGCAGCGTGGCCTCCGCCCGGGGCACGGTGCGGTAGGCGTAGAGCAGCAGCACCGCCGCAATCGGCGCAACACCGATCAGCGACAGGATCCCCGTCCGCAGGTCTCCGATCAGCTCGCCGTCGACCCTCGTGCCGGCGAGGTCGGAGATCTGCCCGACCATGTAGGGGCCGAAGCACAGCCCCACCAGAGTGGTGCCGAGGAAGAAGGATGCGGTCGCGGTTCCTCTCATCCGCGGCAGCACGAGGTCCTGCGTGGTCGCCGCCGCCGCACCCAGCGCTGCGGCACCGAACATCCCTGCGAGGAAGTTCATCACGTAGAACAGGACGACATCGTCGGTCGAATAGCCGATCCAGATCGGCGCGATCGGCGCGATCACGCCGAACAGGATCACCAGAACCCGCCCGGCGGGGTTTCTCGCGCGCAGGGCATCGGCCACCTTGCCGCCGATGATCACGCCGAGAAAGCCGCTCACGGCACCGTTCGCCCCCAGGATGAAGGCCAGTTCGGACTTCGGCAGGCCCAGCACCTGCTCGGCATAAGGGGCGGACCAGAAGGCGAGCGCGTAGGCCGCCAGCGCCACCAGCCCATAACCCAGCGTCGTGCAGATGAAGGCGGGCGTGCCCCAGATCAGGCGGAAGGTCGGGGGATCCTTCTCGCGCAGCACGCAGGCCCAGGAGAAGACCGCGTAGTAGCCGAGCGCCACTGCCGACCACTGCGGAAGGTTGCCGGTCAGCCCGATCATCAGCCAGGCGAACAGGGCAAGCCCCACCGCGACGAAGACGTTGACCGCGAAGGCCGAAGGCCCGCGCCGCCACGCCCCCCAGAAAGTGAACGGCGGCACGATGGTGGACAGGTCCGCTGCAAAGTCGGCGAACGGCCGGGGCGAACCAGGGCTGGCGACGCCGTCCATCGCGCCGCGCACCGGCTCACGCAGCGAGGCGACCCACAGCGCGACCGCGATGCCGGGCAGGCCGACCGCCAGGAATGCCGCCTGCCAGCCGACCAGGTCGAGCGGCCCGCCACCCGGATAGGCGGCGTTCCAGTTCTCGACGATCTTGGCCCCGATGAACAGCGAGATGCCCCCGCCGAGGTAAAGCCCCGAGGAGTAGATCGCGATCGCGGTGGCCCGCTGATGCTTGGGAAAATAGTCCGAAATCAGCGAATAGGCGGTTGGGCTGGCGGTGGCTTCGCCGATTCCCACGCCCATCCGCGCCAGGGTCAGGCTGAGCTGGTCCCGGGCGAAGCCGGACAGGGCAGTCATGGTCGACCACAACGCCAGCCCGATGCCGAGCAGGCGCACCCGGTGCCAGTTGTCCGCCAGTCGCCCGAGGGGAATGCCGAACAGGGCGTAGAAGACTGCAAATGCCGCCCCGCCAAGGAAGCCCATGTCGCTGTCGGTCAGCTCGAGATCGCGCTTGATGTCGACCGCAAGGATCGAGATGATCTGCCGGTCGATGAAGTTGAGGATATAGACGATCACCAGCACGCCGAGCACGTACCAGCTGTAGGTGCTGGCCCTGTTCGAGGCGCTCTCGTCGGCAACCGGTTCGGCCAAGCTCGTTCTCCTGCTCAGATTGTCTGCGCGTAGCGGATCGGGTCGGCCAGTCCGGCCTGCGCGAAGCCCTTCTGGCGCAAGCGGCAGCTGTCGCATAGCCCGCAGGCGAGGCCATCCCCCACCGGCGCATAGCACGACCAGCTCATCGCCGGGTCCAGGTCCAGGCGGTACGCCTCGCGCGCGATCGCTGCCTTGGTCATGTGCTGGAGCGGCGCGTGGATCCGCAGCGGCCTCCCCTCGGCCCCGGCCTTGGTCCCGATCCGCGCCATCTCGGCAAAGGCGCTGATGAACTCCGGCCGGCAGTCGGGATAGCCCGAGTAGTCGAGAGCGTTGACCCCGATGAAGATGTCCCGCGCGCCCAGCGCCTCGGCCCAGGCCAGCGTGAGCGACAGGAACACGATGTTGCGGGCAGGCACGTAAGTCGGCGGGATGTCGCCACCCACGCCGTCCTTGGGCACGTCAATCTCGTCGGTCAGGGCCGAACCACCGAACCGGCGCAGATCGAGCGGCAATATGAGATGGCGGGCGCAGCCGAGGTGGCGGGCGATGCGGGTGGCCGCCTCGAGCTCGATCCGGTGGCGCTGGTTGTAATCCAGCGTCAGCGCGTTGACGGCGAAGCCCCGTTCCTGCGCGAGCCCGGCCACGACCATCGAATCGAGCCCCCCGGAAAGGAGGACCACCGCCGGTGAGGGCGGTTCTGGCTGATCGTTGCTCATTGCCGCCGGCTAGTGCCTTTCGCCCGCTCGGGCAATGGCACACCCGCGATCAGCGGCAGGGCCCGATGCGCCGCGCCTCGGCCGTGAACTGGAACGGCTTGCCGTCAGCAATCCCCTGGCTTTCGACCTGTGCCAGGCTTGCCGATTCGCGGCGGATGCTCGTCCGGCCGTAACCGTTACCAGGGCAGGAATACTGGATCGTGACCTGCCCCAGGCCATCCTCCACGATATAGCGGCTGCAATCGGGATCCCGGTGCCGCAGCTGGATCAGCTCGCGCCCGGTGCGAAGGCAGACGCGGCGCTGCTCCCCGCTGTCGCGGAACCGCACCTGCCACTCGCCGCGCTCCAGCCGGTCGAGCATCGCCAGGCTGGGAGCCTGCGCGGCCACCGGCAGCATCGTTCCTGCGATGAGCAGACCGGCCAGAGCCGCAGCGGCCCGGCCCGGCCAACTCGAAAGCGCACGCATTCCTACCCTCCAGATCTTCAGCCCACTTTGCCGCAGAAGCCCCGTACTGTTTATGACATACGACGAAGCGTTCCGTGTCATAGACGAAGAGAGCTACAATTCCAGCTCAAACAGTCGCGAGCAGAACGCGCAGTCGACCACGATGTGCCCGTTCTCGTCGCGCATCTCGTCCCGGTCTGCAGCGGTGAAGCGCTGCAGCACCGATTCGAAGTGCGCGGCCGAGCACCGGCAGCCCCTCTCCAGCGGCACGCCCACTGCGATCCGCACCTGCTCCTCCTCGTGGAACAGGCGCCAGGCGATCTCTTCCAGCGTCAGGGCGGCATCGGTCAGCTCGTCGTGCCGCACACTGCCCGCCAGCACGGCGATGTGTTCCCATTGAGGGTCATCGAACCGGACTTGCAGGCGCTCGCGCCCCTCCTCCCCATCGGACAGGTGCTGGGCCAGGAGGCCGCCGGCGACACATCTGCCCCCGTGGCGCGAAACTGCCACCCGAATCAGCGTCGGCACCTGTTCGGATTGGGCAAAGTAGTTCTGGCACGCTTCGGAGAGGGTTTCGCCTTCCAGCGGCACGACCCCCTGGTAACGCCCGCCGCCCTCGGCGAGATCGAATGTGATCGCCAGGTAGCCGCGCCCGAACAGGGCGAACAGCGAGGGATTGGCCCCCAGTTCCGCCAGCCTGGCCGGATCGAAATCGGCGTAACCGCGCAGAGCGCCTGCCTTGTAGTCGCACACCAGCAGCCGGACCGCGCCGGATTCGGTCTGCGCCTGCATCGTCATCTGACCCTGGTCATCCTTCAGCAGACTGCCGATCAGCGCCGCCAGCACCAGCGCCTCGGCCAGCAGGTGCGCGATCGCCGGGGGATAGTCGTGCGCGGCCAGGATCTCGCCGACCACCCGGTCGAGCCTGACGATCCGGCCACGGGCGTTGCGCGAGGGAACGACGAAGGAGAGCACCTGATCGGTGCGGGTCTGGGACTGCTGCTGCATGGCCGCCATATGGGCGCTGGTCGGGCCGGGCGAAACCCCTGGCGCTCTCACAGCCTGCCAAGCACCCACAGCAGGATCGACTTCTGCGCGTGGATGCGGTTCTCCGCCTCGTCGAACACCCGTGACCGGGGCCCCTCGAACACGTCGGCGGTCACTTCGTCACCGACGTGGGCGGGCAGGCAGTGGAGGAAGATTGCATCCAGCTTCGCCCGGCTCATCAGCGCCGCGTCGACGCGGAAGGGGGCCATCGCCGCCAGCTTTTCCTCCGCATGGGCCTGCCCCATCGAGATCCAGGTGTCCGTCACCAGCACGTCCGCACCTTGGGCGGCCTGCGCCGCATCGCGGGTGAGGGTGATCCGCGCCCCGCGCGCGCGCGCATCATCGACGAAAGCCTGGTCGGGCTCGTACCCTTCCGGGGTGGCGACGCGCACGTTGAAGCGGAACAGTCCGGCGGCTTCGATCAGCGAATGAAGGACGTTGTTGCCATCGCCGAACCAGGCCAGCTCGAGCCCGGGCAGCGGCTTGCCGCTTTCCAGGATCGTCTGGATGTCGGCGACGATCTGGCACGGGTGCGAGCGGTCGGTCAGCCCGTTGATGACCGGCACCTGCGCGTGGTTGGCCAGCTCCTCCGCCTTGGCATGATCATCGGTGCGGATCATGATGCAATCGACCATCCGGCTGAGCACCCGCGCGGTATCGGCGATGGACTCCCCGCGGCCCAGCTGGCTGGTGCCGGAATCGAGGATCAGCGCCGAGCCGCCTAGCTGGCGCATGGCGATGTCGAAGCTCACCCGGGTGCGGGTCGAGCTTTTCTCGAAGATCATTCCGAGCACGTGCCCGGCGAGCGGCGCGTCGGCGTCCGCCTGGCCCCTGGGCCGGCCGGCGCGCGCCGCCTTGCGGCTGACCGCATCGTTCTGGATCGCGGCCAGGGCATCGACCCCGGCATCGGACAGGTCGAGGAACCGGCGCGGCGCGCTCATCCTGCCGCGGCCCCGAAGCTGGCCGCGCCGGCCGAGAGCCGGTCGAAGAACTCCTCGATCTCGGCATCCCCGATCACCAGCGGCGGCAGGATGCGCAGCGTGTTGTCGCCCGCCGCCACCGTCAGCAGCTGGTGATTGTCGCGCAGGTGGACATAGAACGGCCGGCTCTCGACCTTCATCTTCAGCCCCAGCATCAGCCCGCTGCCGCGCACCAGTTCGAACAGGTCGGGATAGTTGCCGATGAACTGTTCCAGGCGGGCGCGGATGCGCTCGCCCTTCTCGGTCACACTGGCGAGGAACCCCTCGTTGGCGACCGCATCGAGCACCGCCATTCCGGCGGCCATGGCGAGCGGGTTGCCGCCATAGGTCGAGCCATGCGTGCCGAACCCCATGCCGCGCGCAGCCTTCTCGGTGGCGAGACACGCGCCCAGCGGGAAGCCGCCGCCGATGCCCTTGGCGCTGGCCATGATATCGGGCTCGATCCCGTAGAGCTCGTGGGCGTAGAGCTTGCCGGTGCGGGCGACGCCGCACTGAACCTCGTCGAGCACCAGCATGAGATCGTGCCGGTCCGCGAGTGCGCGCAGTCCGGCCATGAACTCCTGCGAGGCCGGGCGGATACCGCCTTCGCCCTGGATCGGTTCGACCAGAAAACCGGCAGTGTTAGGCCCGATCGCCGCCTCGGCCGCCGCCAGGTCGTCGAACTCGACGTACCTGAAGCCCGGCAGCAGGGGGGTGAAGCCCTTGTGCATCTTGTCCTGGTTGGACGCGCTGATCGTCGCCATTGTGCGCCCGTGAAAGGCGTTGGTGAAGGTGATCAGCTCGTGGCGGTCAGGATCGCCACCGGCTTGGTGATAGGCGCGCGCGGTCTTGATCGCGCACTCGACCGCCTCGGCGCCTGAGTTGGTGAAGAACACCGTGTCCGCGAAAGTCAGGTCGACCAGCCGCTGCGCCAGCGCCTCGCCCTGCGGGCTGCCGTAGAGGTTGGAGACGTGCATCAGCGTTTCCGCCTGGCGCTGGATCGCGCCGATCAGCCCCTGATGGCTGTGGCCGAGCAGATTGACCGCGATGCCGCTGGCGAAATCGAGATAGCGCGTCCCGTCCTCGTCGATCAGGTGGCAATGCTCGCCGCGGACCGGGCGCACCCCGCACCGGGGATAGACGGGCATGAGGGGCGTGATCGACATCGGGCGTTTCCTGCATCTGACGGGGAACTGAAACGACAAATGGCGGCCCCTGCGAGCCGCCACCTGACGCGTTTAGGTGCTTAAGGCGGGCCGGTCAAACACCAGCCCCGCCCTGCAGCGATCAATCGGAAGCGCGCACCAGATTGACCGCCGAGTGCTTGCCTCGTCGATCGACCTCGAGATCGAACTCGTAGCGCTCGCCCTCGTTGAGGCCGCCAAGGCCCGAACGCTCCACCGCGCTGATGTGGACGAACGCGTCGGGCTGTCCGTCGTCGCGCACGAGGAAGCCGAACCCCTTGGTGCCGTTGAAGAACTTGACCGTCCCGGTCACGCGCTCGCCGGTCAGCTCGCGCTGCGGCGCCGCCGGGCGCGATTCGACCGGGATCACGTCGCCGACAACCTGGAGGTCCTGCGCGGAGACCTTGCCGCCGCGGTCGACCAGGTTGAACTGCAGTTCCTGCCCTTCGGCCAGACCTTCGAGGCCCGCACGCTCCACGGCACTGATGTGGACGAACACGTCCTCGCCGCCGCCGTCCTGCGCGATGAAGCCGAAGCCTTTCTGCGCGTTGAAGAACTTGACCGTGCCCTTGCCGGTCCCGACGACTTGCGCGGGCATCCGGCTGAAGCCGCCGCCGCCAGCGCCGCCACCGCCGCCGCCGCGGGGGCCACCGCCGAAGCGGCCGCCGCCGCCAGCGCCGCCACCGCCACCGCCGAAGCGATCACCGCCCCCGCCGAACCGGTCGCGCCCCCCGCCGTAGCTGTCGCCGCCAAATCCTGCGGAGGGACCACCAAACGGATCGAAACCGTCTTCACCGAACCCGTCGCGCTTGTCCCGGCCTCGGCCGCGGCGCCCTTTATCGTAACCCATAATCCAGCAATTACCTTCGTCGTGCCGCTCTCGTTTCGTCTCGCCGGGCGCGCGAACGGCAGTCGCACCGGGCCTTGCGCCGGCAGGGGACCGGATGTCCGCCCGCCGGCTGGCTGCCCCCATAGCGCAGAATCGCGCGCGAGGCGAACGATTTGACTCATGGCCGCTCGCCGGAGCGCGGGAGGCAGGCGGGGCGCGGGAACGGACCTGCGGCGGCAGGGGCGGCCTTGCCTTGCCGGGCGGTTCGCGGCAGAGAAGCCCGGTCCTCACCGGAGCACGATCATGAGCGCCTTCCGCCGCCTGTCCGACACCATGTTCGCCAGCCCGCAGATCACCCCGGCCGACGTCGCCACTGCCGCCGGCGAGGGTGTGCGGCTGATCATCAACAACCGCCCCGACGGGGAGGATCAGGGCCAGCCCGCGGGGGCGGAGATCGCTGCCGCCGCCGCCGAGGCGGGCATCGCCTATCGCGCCATCCCGGTCAGCGGAGGGGGCTTTGCCGAACCGCAGGTCGCAGCGATGGTGGCGGCGCTGGCGGAGGCGGACGGCCCGGTCCTCGCCTATTGCCGTTCGGGCACCCGCTCGACCCTGCTGTGGTCGCTGGCCCAGGCGCAGCTGGGGATGGACCCCGAGGAGATTGCCCGGGCGGCGCGGGCAGCGGGCTACGATGTCACGCCGGTGCGCCCGGCGCTCGATATGCTTGCCGCCCGCCATCGCGCCGCGTCCTGAGCTCTGCGACAGGCTTGCCTCGCCGCTGACATCTGTGTCAGTAAAGTCCGATGGAAAGCGCGCTTCTGCTCCAGTTCGGCGGCTCGCTGCTGGCGATTCTCGCGCTCGCCTGGCTGGCGGAGCGGCTCGGGCTGGGCGGCGATCGGCGCATTGGTGACGAGGCCGAGGCGCGCGCCCTCGCGGACGAGGCGATCTGCGGGTTCGAGCCGGTCGACATCGCGATCGACCGCGCCGGCATGGGCGCGCTGCTGCGCGATGCGCGCGGGCGGGTTCTGCTGATCCGCCGCCACGGCACACACTTTGCCGGCCGCCTGCTCGACAGCTACACCCACGCCCGGCTCGACCACCAGTTCCTGACGCTTGCCACCTCTGACCGGCGGTTCGGCAGCGTGACTTTCGACCTCGGCAGGCGCGCGCCCGAGTGGGCGGCCAGCCTGCGCCGGCTGGAGCGCTGAGGCCATGCCCGATTTCTCGCCTGTCGATTATGCCGTGCCCGGGTTTGTCGCGCTGGTGCTGCTGGAGATGGCCTGGGCATGGAAAATGCGGCCCGAAGCCTATGAGCCGCGCGATACGCTGGTCAGCCTGGCGTTTGGCCTTGGCAGCACGGTTGCCGGAGCGCTGGCGGGCGGGGCCTTCCTCGTGCTGTTCCTGTGGGTGTGGCAGTTCCGGCTGTTCGATATCGGGTGGGCCTGGTGGGCATGGATCGCCTGCTTCGTGCTCGACGACCTCAGGTACTACTGGGTCCACCGCGCCGGGCACCGGATCCGCTGGTTCTGGGCCAGCCACGTCAACCATCACTCGAGCCAGCACTACAACCTGTCGACCGCGCTGCGGCAGAGCTGGACCGGGGCGCTCACGCTCGGTTTCGCCTTCGCGCTGCCGCTGGTGGTCATCGGCTTCCATCCGGTGATGATCGCGATCTGCGGCGGGTTCAACCTGATCTACCAGTTCTGGATCCACACCGAGGCGATCGGGCGGCTGCCGCGCTGGTTCGAGGCGGTGATGAACACCCCCAGCCACCACCGCGTCCACCATGCCACCAACCCGCGCTATCTCGACCGGAATTATGCCGGCGTGTTCATCGTCTGGGACCGGATGTTCGGCACGTTCGAGCAGGAGCGGCCCGAGGAGGAGCGCATCCGTTACGGCCTCGTGCGCCAGCTCGGCAGCTTCAACCTGCTGTGGGCGGTGTTCCATGAATGGATCGGCATGGCGCAGGATCTGTGGCGCGCGCCCTGGCGGCACAAGCTGTCCTACCTGCTGCGCGAACCGGGCTGGACCCATGACGGCAGCCGCGAGACCAGCGACATGATCCGCGCCCGCTGGCTGGAGCGGCAGGGCGGCCAGCCAGTGGCAGAAGAAAACCCGATTGCCGGAAGCGGGCAAGCCGCATAACCTTTCCGTAAAGGAGAGGTCATGGACAGGTTCGACTACATCGTCATCGGCGGGGGAAGCGCCGGAAGCGCGGTCGCGGGCAGGCTGGCGGAAGACGGCACCCGCCGCGTGTGCCTGCTGGAGGCCGGCGGGCGCAACGACAACGTGCTGATCAAGACGCCGGGGTTCATGCCTTTCCTGCGGCAAGGCTCGAACTACCGTTACGAGACCGTGCCGCAGAAGGGGCTCGGCGGGCGGATCGGTTATCAGCCGCGCGGCCGGGGTCTGGGGGGCTCCTCCGCAATCAATGCGATGATCTACATCCGCGGCAATCACTGGGACTACGACAACTGGGCGGCAATGGGCTGCACCGGCTGGGGCTGGGACGATGTCCTGCCGTGGTTCCGCAAGGCCGAAGCAAACGAGCGCGGCTCGGACGCCTACCATGGCGCCGGCGGGCCGCTGTTCGTCTCCGACCAGAACTGGGCCAACCCCACCAGCCATGCCTTCGTGGAAAGCGCGCAGCAGCTGCAACTGCCGCTCAACGCCGACTTCAACGGGGCGCGGCAGGAGGGCTTCGGCCTCTACCAGGTGACGCAGCGCGGCGGGGAGCGCTGGTCGGCCGCGCGCGCCTATGTCGAGCCGCTGCGCGGGACCGCCAATCTCGACATCCGCACCGACACGCTGGTCGAGAAGCTGGTGATCGAAGGGGGGCGGGTGACAGGGGTCGCGATCCGCCGCGGGCGCAAACGCGAGGTGGTCAGGGCGAGCGGCGGGGTGATCCTCAGCGCGGGGGCGTTCGGCAGCCCGCAGGTGCTGATGCTGTCGGGGATCGGTCCGGGCGCGCACCTACGCGAACAGGGCGTCGGGGTCGTGCTCGACCGGGCCGAGGTCGGCGGCAACCTGCAGGATCACATCGATTATGTCTCCGGGTGGGCAACCCGCTCGACCGTGCCGATCGGCAGCAGCCTTGCCGGAACGCTGCGGATGGCGCGGGCCATCATCGAGCACCGGCGCAAGCGTACCGGCATCATGACCACGCCCTATGCCGAGGCCGGCGGGTTCTGGAAGGTCATGCCCGATGCGCCGGTCCCCGACGTGCAGTGGCATTTCGTGCCCGCTGTGCTGGAGGACCACGGGCGCGAGAAGGTGAAGGGGCACGGCTTCTCGCTTCACGCCTGCGTGCTGCGTCCGGAGAGCCGGGGCACCGTGCGTCTGCGCTCTGCCGACGCGGCCGATGCGCCGCTGATCGATCCCAATTTCCTCGACGACGAGCGCGATATCGCCACCTTGCGCGCTGGCGTGCGCCTGTCGCACCGGATCGTCGAATGCCCGCCGCTGTCGGACTACGAACCGCAGGACAGGCATCCGGTCGACCTTACCAGCGATGCCGAGCTCGACCAGCTGATCCGGCGACGCGCCGACACCGTCTATCATCCGGTCGGCACCTGCCGGATGGGCGCGGACGAGGACGCCGTGGTCGATCCGCAGCTCAAGGCGCGCGGGATCGACGGGCTGTGGATCGCGGATGCCTCGATCATGCCGAAGATCGTCAGCGGCAACACTAACGCACCGAGCATCATGATCGGCGAACGCTGCGCTGACTTCATCAAGAAGCGCTGACCTCGCCCCGCCATTGCCCGAGCGGCCTGTCTCCAGCAGGCCGCAAGGCCGACCGGCCGCCCGCAGCGGCCCGACCGCAGGGAGGAACAGCCGCGAGGACGCACCTGCGCAGGCAGGGGCGCAACCGGCTTGTGCTTGGCCAAGCCGCAAGGCCGACCGGCCGCCCGCAGCGGCCCGACCGCAGGGAGGAACAGCCGCGAGGACGCACCTGCGCAGGCAGGGGCGCAACCGGCTTGTGCTTGGCCAAGCCGCAAGGCCGACCGGCCGCCCGCAGCGGCCCGACCGCAGGGAGGAACAGCCGCGAGGACGCACCTGCGCAGGCAGGGGCGCAAAAAAAGGGGCCGGAGCGGCTGGCTCCGGCCCTTGCTAGGCTGCGTTCGCAGGAGGAACGACGTGCGGCGGAACCGGAAGGGGAGAGGAGCTCCCGGTCCCGCCGAACCCGGGTATCGGCCGCCAGGCCCTAGTTGTATGCGCGCTCCCCGTGTTCGGAGATGTCGAGCCCGTCGACTTCGGTTTCCTCGGAAACCCTGAGGCCGATGGCCAGCTTGACGATCATGGCCGCGATCAGGGTGCCGATCCCCGCCCATGCGATCGTCACCAGCACGCTGTAGGTCTGGACCCACAGCTGGCTGGCGAGCGGGGTCGAACCGTCGCCGGGGCCGCCGAGGAACGGCTGGTAGACAACCGCCGTGCCGATCGCGCCGACGATCCCGCCGATGCCGTGGATGCCGAAGGCGTCGAGCGCATCGTCGTAGCCGAACTTCGCCTTGACCTTGGCGACGAAGTAGTAGCACACCGCCGAAGACAGGATGCCGAGCAGGATCGCGCCGAACGGGCCGCTGTTGCCCGCAGCCGGCGTCACGGCGACGAGGCCGGCAATGATCCCGGAGGCGAAGCCCAGGGCCGATCCCTTGTGCCCGGCGGCGCGTTCGATCACCATCCAGGTCAGCGCACCGGCGGCGGTGGCGACGAAGGTGTTGATCATGGCGAGGCCCGCCGAGCCATCGGCTTCGAGCGCCGAGCCTGCGTTGAACCCGAACCAGCCCACCCACAGCAGGCCCGCGCCGACCAGCGTGAGGGTCATGCTGTGCGGCGGCATCGGCTCGTTCGGCCAGCCGCGGCGCTTGCCGAGCAGGTAGGCGAGCACCAGGCCCGATACGCCGGCGTTGATGTGCACCACCGTGCCGCCGGCGAAATCGAGCGCGCCGTCCTCGAACAGCAGCCCGCCGCCGGCCCAGACCATGTGCGCGATCGGGAAGTAGACCAGCGTCAGCCAGATCGGCACGAACAGCATGGTCGCGCTGAACTTCATCCGCTCGGCCGTGGCCCCCAGGATGAGCGCGGCGGTGATCGCGGCGAAGGTCATCTGGAAGCTTATGAAGACATACTTGCTGATGACTTCGTCGGTGAAGGTGGCGGCGGTGCTGGAGGCGTCGGTGCCGACGAGGAAATAGCTGCCCCCGCTGATGAACTTGCCCAGCGTGCCTTCGTAGGTGGTGTCGCCGAACGCGAGCGAGTAGCCCCACATGACCCAGACCAGCATCGCCAGCGCGGCGGTCGCGCCGACCTGGGTCATGGTCGAAAGCATGTTCTTCTGCCGGGTGAGGCCGCCGTAGAACAGCGCCAGGCCGGGCAGGATCATCAGCAGGACGAGCAGGGTCGAAGTCATCATCCAGGCGTTGTTGCCGGGATTGGGAACGGCGGCGGCCGCGGCTGCGGCCTCCTGCGCGTAGGCAGGGGTGGCGGCCAGCAGCGCAGCGGCGGTGCCCGCGCCTGCCCTGGAAAGCGTACGGATCATGGATTGGTCCCTCATGTCAGGCGCGCGCGTCACAGCGCGGTGTCGCCGGTTTCGCCGGTGCGGATGCGGGTCGCGGAGGCGAGGTCGAGCACGAAGATCTTGCCGTCTCCGATGCTGTCCGTGCCGGCGGTTCGCGTGATCGCCTCGGCCACCTGTTCGGCCAGGTCATCGCTGACGGCGATCTCCAGCTTCACCTTGGGCAGCATGTTGGTGGAATATTCCGCGCCGCGATAGATTTCGGTCTGCCCCTTCTGGCGGCCGAAGCCCTTGACCTCGGACACGGTCATTCCGGCGATGCCGATCGCGCCGAGCGCCTCGCGCACTTCGTCGAGCTTGAACGGCTTGATGATTGCGATGATGAACTTCATCGGCCCTCCCCTGTCTGGCACCGGACCACGCACCGGCTTCGCACTTGCAGCAAAGTCCGTGCCAGACGCGCAGGAGACTGTTTCGCGGAGGAAAACGGGAAGAAGCCGCAGTTTGGCGCAGGCCCTGACTGCCTAAAAAACGAGCAGTGTCTATATTTCAGGCAATTCCAGCTCGGCGGTGATCGGCAGGTGGTCCGAGGCTTGCGCCGCCATGGCGCTGTGGTGGACGCGCCGGTCCCGGCAGACCCAGTCGGCCGAAGTGACGATCCGGTCCAGCCGCGCGATCGGCTGGCGCGAGGGAAAGCTGCGGCCGGTGTCGAGCACACGCCAGCCTGGTCCGAACGCGCGCATGGCCCCGCCTGCGACGCCCCACTGGTTGAAGTCGCCCATCAGCACCGTCGGGCAGCCGGCAGCGCAGGCACCGACGTGGTTCAGCACGCTGCGGATCTGGTCGCGCCGCCGCAGGCCCGACAGGTCGAGGTGCATCCCCACCACCCTGATCCGCACGCCTGCGCACAGCAGGTCGGCGCGCGCCGCGCCGCGCGGCTCGAGCATCGGGAGCGCGAGCGGCTCGGCCTCGACAACCTCGAACTCGCGCCGGACCAGGATCGCATTGCCGTGCCAGCCCAGGCTGCGCGGCCGGCGCGCGACCTCGACCGGCTTCCACGGCGTGTCGTCAAGCGCGGCGCGCTCGAGCACGCTCGCCCGCTCTCCGATCCGGCGGTCGGCCTCCTGCAGCGCGATCACATCGGCGTCGATTTCGCGCAGCACGGTGATGATCCGGTCGGGATCGCGCCGCCGGTCTGTCCCCACCGCCTTGTGGATGTTGTAGCTGGCGAACTTCAGTCGCAAGTCAGGCCGGCCCCGCCCCCTCGCCGGCGATGTAGCGGTCGGTCGGCCGCGCGGGCAGCCCGTCGATGCTGGCCACGCGGGCCGACACCTTGGCTGCCCATTCGCGCGGGTCGGCCTGGGCATGGGCTTTCTTCAGCGTCTCCCGCTCGCGCTCGAACTGCATCAGCGGCACGCCCCAGCCGCAACTGGTCTGTACGCTCTCGACCGCGATGTCGAAGATCTGGCGTGTTCCGGGCAGCAGCGTGAAGTGCGCGGCGAACTGTTCCCACTCCGCATCCTGCGGCAGGACCGGGCGGCCGCGGCCATAGATCCGCAGGATCAGCGCCGGCTGCCAAAAATTGCAGAACATCAGCGTGATCCGGCCATCGGCGATGAGGTGCGCGTTGGTCTCGTTGCCCGACCCGGCGAGGTCGAGCCAGGCCACCCGGTCCGGCGCGAGCACCCGGAAGGTGTCGTAGCCCTTGGGGCTCAGGTTGATCCGCGCGCCTGCGGCAGCCGTGGCGACGAAGAACACCGGCTGCCTGCCGATCATCGCCACGTGCGCGTCGGTGAGGGTGTCGGAGAAGTCGGCCATGGGAGCGAACCTACGCGGGCCGGGCGCAGGCGGCAAGCGATGTGCGGGCCGGTTCACGCGAAGACGCGAAGATGCAACTCCGCGCCGCAGGCATCCTGCACTTGGCGCAATCCGCACTCCGCCGCCTATCATGAAAGCCTGCCTGCGGCAGGCGAGAGATCTTCGCGTCTTGGCGTGAACCGCCTACCGTTCCTTGGTCGCCGAAAACACCAGCTCGGGGTTCTTCTCCTGCTGGTAGCCGACATCCCACGCAGCTTTGGCCATGAACACGGGGTCGCCGTCTCGATCGCGGGCGAGGTTGGCGCGGTTGAAGTCGGCAAAGGCCTTCAGCGCGGCATCGCTGCCCCTGAGCCAGCGGGCGGTGGCGAACGGCGAAGGCTCGAGATAGGCGTCGACCTTGTACTCGGCCTCGAGCCGCGAGATCAGCACATCGAGCTGGAGCTGGCCGACCACGCCGACGATCCACTGCGCCCCGATCTCGGGGTAGAACACCTGGATCACGCCTTCCTCGGAAAGATCGTCGAGCGCTTTCCTCAGCTGCTTGGTCTTGGTCGGGTCGCGCAGCACCACCCGGCGCAGGATTTCCGGCGCGAAGTTGGGCAGGCCGGTGAAGCGCAGCTGGTTCTTCTCGCTCAGCGTGTCGCCCACCCGCAGGGTGCCGTGGTTGGGGATGCCGATGATGTCGCCTGCCTCGGCAGTATCGGCCAGTTCGCGATCCTGCGCGAAGAACAGGATCGGCGAATGCACCGCGATCGGCTTGCCCAGCCCGCTGGGGGTCAGCTTCATGCCCCGGCGGAAGGTGCCGGATACGAGCCGCATGAAGGCGATCCGGTCACGATGGTTGGGGTCCATGTTGGCCTGGACCTTGAAGATGAATCCGGTCACTTCGTCGCGGCTCGGCTCGACCAGCGCCTCCCCGGCGGGCTGGGGGCGCGGCGGCGGGGCCCAGCGGGCGATCGCCGCGATCAGTTCCTCCACCCCGAAGTTCTTGAGCGCGGAGCCGAAGAACACCGGGGTCAGGTCTCCGGCGAGGAAAGCCTCGAGGTCGAACTGCGGATAGCCTTCGCGTACCAGCTCGATCTCCTCGGCAAGCTCCGCGGGCAGCTCGCCCAGCGGTTCGCGCGTGCCGAGATATTCGCGGCTGTCGCCCTCGGGCTTCGCGACGGTGTCATCGGCGAAATCGAGCACGCCGGTGAACAGCCCGCCCATGCCGAGCGGCGCGCTCTGCGGCGAGACGTCGAGCGCCAGCGCATCGGCCACCTCGTCGAGGATCTCGAACAGCGGCCGGCCTTCGCGGTCGACCTTGTTGACGAAAGTGATGATCGGCACGTTGCGCAGGCGGCAGACCTCGAACAGCTTGCGCGTCTGCGGCTCGATCCCCTTGGCCGCATCGATCACCATGATCGCCGAATCAACCGCTGTGAGCGTGCGGTAGGTGTCTTCGGAGAAATCCTCGTGCCCCGGGGTATCGAGCAGGTTGAAGGTCACGCCGTCGCGTTCGAAGGTCATCACGCTCGAGGTGACCGAGATCCCGCGCTGCTGCTCGATCTTCATCCAGTCGCTGCGCGCGCGCCGCGCGGCCCCGCGCGCCTTGACCTCGCCCGCCAGGTGGATCGCGCCGCCCTGCAGCAGCAGCTTCTCGGTCAGCGTGGTCTTGCCCGCGTCGGGGTGCGAGATGATGGCGAAGGTGCGGCGGGTGTTTGCGGGGGAACTGGCCATGGGGTCGGGCGCATAGCGGGGTTTGGCCACACCGTCCATTCGCCCCCCGGCCATTCACCCCCCCGTCCATTCACCCCCCGGGCCATTCACCCCCTGGACTCGCGGGCGCTCGTGGGCGTTTACGCCATCGTAATCGGTCCGGTCCAAGGATTGCCGGGCAGCGTCCGCGTGGGGGGCCGTTCATGGATCAAGCATTTCTTGTCGGCCGCATCGGCCTGATGGTGGCCGCGCCGCTGGGCGGCGTTCTGTGGCTGGGGGCGGGTTCGGGCGAACACCACTACGACGTGCCGCCGGCGCAGGTTCTCAGCTCGGTGGCCAACGCCTATGTGCCCACCCATGTCCTCGGCAGCACGGTGAAGGGCAGTCGTGTCAGCCTGCCCGACAACCGCACGGTCGTCACCGCGCTGATCGCGCACGACGGCACCGAACTGATGCGGTTCGTCACCAGGGTCGAGGCGGACGGGCAGGGCTCATCGGTGTCGACCACGGTAGAGCCGCCGAAGGGCACCAACGCCGAACGTGCCGAAGCGGTGATGAAGAACCAGGGCTTCGTCATGTCGCTGATGGAGAAGCTGGCGCAGGAGCACGTCGACGCCGCGATCGAGAAGCGGCCGTTCAACATGATGGCCTTCAACCCGGCCGGCGAGGCCATGCTGAACACCATGCCGGGCATGAAGGCGCAGATCGAGCAGGCCAACGAAGCGGCCGCCAGCATGGCGCAGATGGAGCAGAACCAGTTCCACGAGAGCGACGGCGACAGCGAAGGCGGCTGGGGCGCGGACGCAGGCAGCGGCAGCGACTGGGGCGAATGATCAGCCGCGCGCGACCTGGAACCCGGCGAAGCTCTGGCTGACCGGCATCAGTTCCAGCGTGTTGATGTTGAGGTGCGGCGGCAGTTCCGCGACCCACCGGATGGCTTCGGCGATATCGCCGGCGGTCATGGGGGTCGCTCCGCCATAGAGCGCATCGTGCGCCTGCTGGCTGCCGCCGGTGCGGACCAGCGTGAACTCCGTCTCCACCATCCCCGGCTCGATGCTCGTCACCCGCACACCGGTGCCGTGCAGGTCCGCGCGCAGGCCGAGCGAGAATTGGCTCACGAAGGCCTTGGTCCCGCCGTAGACGTTGCCGCCGGCGTAAGGGTAGGTCGCCGCGACCGAGGAGACGTTGATCACTGCGCCCCTGCGCGCGATCAGCCCCGGCAGCAGGCGGTGAGTCAGCGAAACCAGCGCCGTCACGTTGGTCTCGATCATGGTCTTCCACTGCGCCAGGTCGGCCGACTGGGCAGGGGCCGTGCCCAGCGCCAGACCGGCGTTGTTGACCAGCAGATCCACGCCCCGGAACGCCTCGGGCAGCGATTCGAGCGCGGCCTCGCGGGCCGGCTCGTCGCGGACATCGAACAGGCACGGATGGACCCGGTCGGCACCGCACGCGCGCACCAGCCTCTCGAGCCGATCCGCCCGGCGGCCGGTGGCGACGCAGCGCCAGCCGCCGGCCACCAGCGCGCGCACCGCGGCCTCGCCGATGCCCGAGGTGGCGCCGGTGACGAGCGCGGTCCTCACCCGCGCAGCTCCGCGCCCAGCTTCGCCGCTGCGGCGACCACCTTGTCCGCGATCGCCCTGATCTGTGTATCGGTAAAGGTCTTCTCGCCCGGCTGGAGGGTGACTTCGAGCGCGAGCGACCTGTAGCCGTCCGGCACGCCGGCACCGGTGAAGACGTCGAACACGCGCGCCTCGACGACCGCCTGCTTGTCCGCCCCGCGCACTGCCCGCACAAGGTCGCCGGCCGCAAGTGCGGCGGGAACAAGGAAGGCGAAATCGCGCGTGACGGCCTGCAGGGCGGGCGGGGCATAGGCCGGACGGGCGAACCCGCCAGCGCCCTTCCGTGCCGGAACCGCGTCGAGGAACAGCTCGACCGCGACCACCGGGCCGTCGATGTCGAACGACCTGAGCGTTGCGGGATGGAGCGCGCCGAACCGCGCCAGAACCGCCTTCGGCCCGAGGCGGAGAGTGGCTGACTGGCCGGGGTGGAACTGCGGCCCCGCCTCGCCCATGACCATCAGGTTGGCCACCGGCGCACCCGCGACGTCGAGCAGCGCGAGCGCCTCGGCCTTGGCGTCGTAGGCGTCGAAGCCGGTGGCCTTTCCAGTGGCCCAGCCCCGCGGCGTCTTCTCGCCCGCCAGCACCACGCCCAGCGTCGGCCTCTCGTCGCTCGAACCGTCGGCCGCCCAGAAATAGCGCCGGCCGATCTCGAACAGGCGGCTCGCCGGCGCGCCGCGGTCGGCGTTGCGCCTGGCGGCGGCGATCAGACCCGGCAGGAGCGACGGGCGCATGGCCTTCATGTCCTCGCTGATCGGGTTTTCCAGCACCCACAGCGGCGCGCCATCGGCGAAGTGCTCGGCGTCCGGCACCGGCAGGAACGACCAGGTCACCGCCTCGTTCAGCCCGCGCGCGGCCGCGGCGCGGCGCAGCTTGCGTTCGGTCAGCTGGAGCGTCGTGGCGGTGGGGCGGGCCACGCCGTCGGCACGCGGCAGGGCCACGCTGGCGACCTTGTCGAGCCCGTGGATGCGGACCACCTCCTCGACCAGGTCCGCCGGGCCCTCGATGTCGTGGCGTCGCGGCGGGCAGGCGACGTGCCAGTCAGGGCCAGGCCTGAAGCCGAGCGCCTCGAGAATGCGCCGCTGCTCGTCTTCCGGCACCTGCACGCCCCCGAGGCTCGCGGTCAGCGCCGGGTCGAACGCGACCGTCTTCGCCGCCAGCGGCGGTTCGCCCGCGCGCACGGCCGTGCTCGCCTCGCCGCCGCACAGATCGAGGATCAGGTCGGTGAGGATCGCCAGACCCTCGTCGAGGAAGGCCGGATCGACCCCGCGCTCGAACCGGGTGCGGGCGTCGGAGGTCAGGCCCAGCCGGCGCCCGGTCACGCCGATCCGCTCCGGGTTGAAGTAGGCGATTTCCAGCAGGACATCGGTGGTCGTCCCGGTGACGCCCGAATGTTCGCCGCCCATGATTCCGGCGATGTCGTGCACTTCGCGCCCGTCCGCGATCACGGTCATGCGCGCATCGAGGGTGTAGGTCTTCTCGTTCAGGGCCAGCACCTGCTCGCCCTCGCGGGCGCGGCGCGCCACCACCGCGCCGGAGAGCTTTGCCAGGTCGTAGACGTGGGCCGGGCGGCCATAGGCCAGCATCAGGTAATTGGTCACGTCGACCAGCGCGGAAATCGGTCGCTGCCCGGCCGCCTTCAGCCGCCGCTGCATCCACTCCGGCGAAGCCCCGTTGGTCACGCCCCTTATCACCCGGCCGTAGAAGGCCGGGCAACCCTCGGGATCGTCGGTGCGGATCTCGACCGGGCAGGGCAGGCTGCTCTCGATCACCGGCACCGCCAGCGGCTTCAGCGTCCCCAGCCCCGCCGCGGCGAGATCGCGCGCGAGGCCCAGCACCCCCATGCAGTCGGGCCGGTTGGGGGTGATCGCGACCTCGATCACCGGCGAGGTGCCGTGGTAGTCCGCGAACGCCGCGCCCACGGGGGCATCCTCGGGCAGTTCGATGATCCCGTCGTGGTCGTCGCCCAGCTCCAGCTCGCGGGTCGAGCACATCATGCCGTTCGATTCGACCCCGCGGATCGCGCTCCTGCGCAGCTCCATGCCGTTTGCGGGCACCACCGCGCCGGGCAGGCCGAGCACGCCCTTCATCCCGGCGCGCGCGTTTGGCGCACCGCACACGACCTGCAAGGGATCACCTTCACCGGTGTCGACGGTGAGCACCTGGAGCTTGTCGGCGTCGGGGTGGCGGGCAGCGGTCAGGACGCGGGCGACGCGGAAGCCGGCGAGCCGGTCGGCCGGGTCCTCGATCCCCTCGACCTCGTGCCCGATGCGGTTGAGCGCGGCGGCGATCTCGGCCACCGTCGCTTCGGTGTCGAGGAAGTCCTTCAGCCATTCGATCGAGAACTTCATGCCCGCGCTCCTACACCGGCGGACAGGGTCGGCTGGTCGAACGCCGAGAAGCCGTAGTGCGCCAGCCAGCGGCCATCACCGTCGAAGAAGGCGCGCAGGTCGTCCATCCCGTACTTGAGCATGGCCAGGCGGTCGACGCCGACGCCGAAGGCGAAGCCCTGCCATTGGGCCGGGTCGAGCCCGGCAAACGCGATCACGCGGGCGTTGACCATGCCGGAGCCGAGCAGCTCCATCCAGCCGTGCCCGGGTGCATCGCCATCGCCGCCGAGCACGCGCCTGCCGCCGACGTTCTGCCACCCGACGTCGACCTCCACCGAAGGCTCGGTGAAGGGGAAATAGCTCGGCCGCAGGCGCAGGACGATGTCGTCGCGCTCGAAGAACGCCTTGAGGAAGGTCTCCAGCGTCCATTTGAGGTGGCCGAGGTGGATGTCGCGGTCGATCACCAGCCCTTCGACCTGGTGGAACATCGGGGTGTGCGTGGCGTCGCTGTCGCTGCGATAGACCCGGCCCGGCGCGATGATCCGGATCGGCGCGCCCTGCGCCACCATCGAACGGATCTGCACCGGCGAGGTGTGCGTGCGGAGCAGCATGCGTCCCTCTCGGCCTACCGCTTCGCTGCTCGAGGCCGGGTCAGGAAAATAGAACGTGTCGTGCATCGCCCGCGCCGGGTGGGTCTCGGCCATGTTGAGCGCGGTGAAGTTGTGCCAGTCGTCCTCGATCTCGGGGCCGGTAGCGACCGAGAAGCCCAGATCGGCGAAGATTTCCGCCAGTTCGTCCATCACCTGGCTGACCGGATGGACGGTGCCGCGCGGCGCCTGCGGAGCGGGCAGGGTCAGGTCGAGCGTTTCGGTGGCGAGGCGCTGTTCGAGCAGCGCCGCCTCGAGCGCCTCCTTGCGTGCGGCCAGGGCGTCGGACACCGCGGCGCGCTGGCCCTGGATCAGCGGACCGGCCACCTGCCGTTCCTCCGGCTCCATGCCGCCCAGGGTCTTGAGCGCGAGCGTGATCCAGCCCTGCTTGCCGAGCGCCTCGACCCGCAGCGATTCCAGCGCCTCGGGCGTCTGCGCTGCGGCAATGGCGGCAAGGGCCGCCCCGGTCCGGGATTCGAGTTCCTGCATGGCGAGGCCCGCTAGCGGCAAACGCGGCGCAAGGCAAAACCTGCGCGCGAGCGGCGCGCAAAAGAACAGGGCGACCCCGCGAGGAGCCGCCCTGGTCCTTGTCCGCGCCAGCGTCCGCTCAGGCGGGCAGCGCTGCCTTGGCCTGGGCGATGATCGCCTTGAAGGCCGCGCCTTCGTTCATCGCCAGGTCGGCCATGACCTTGCGGTCGAGTTCGATGCCGGCGAGCTTGGTGGCGTGCATGAACTGCGAATAGGTCAGGCCCTCGGCGCGCACCGCCGCGTTGATGCGCTGGATCCACAGCGCGCGGAAGCTGCGCTTTTTCACCTTGCGGTCGCGGTAGGCGTACTGGCCGGCCTTCTCGACCGCCTGGCGGGCGATGCGGATGGTGTTCTTGCGGCGGCCGCGATAGCCCTTGGCCTGGTCGAGAATCCGCTTGTGCTTCTGGCGCGTGGTCACGCCGCGTTTGATGCGAGGCATTTATCTGTCTCCTTGAACCGTTGCGCTCAGTCGAGCCCGTAGGGGGCCCACTTCTTCACCGCCTTCCAGTCCGATTCGGACAGGACGGTGGTGCCGCGGTTGGAGCGGATGTACTTCGCATTGTGGCTGATCAGGCGGTGGCGCTTGCCGGCGACCCCGTGCTTGACCTTGCCGGTGGCGGTGAGCTTGAAGCGCTTCTTGACGCCGCTCTTGGTCTTCATCTTGGGCATTTTCATCTCCTGTCAGAGACACGTCGGAACCGGCCCTGGCAGCCCTTTCAGCCAGGCAGGCGCATGAATCACGTGTCAGTGAAGCGCGCGCCTCTAGCGCATCGGCCCCGAAATGCAAGCATTGCGCGGTTCAGCGCGGCTCCTGCCTCTGGCGCACACGCCAGCGCTCGCTTCCCCAGCGGGCGACGACGGCATCGACCCGGGCGCGCTCGTCGCCGGTGAGCGCCCCGTAGGGCCGGCAGCGGGCCTGCTCGACGAAGCAGGCCTCGCCCGTGTCGAGCCGCAGGCTGGTCATCGCGCCGCCCGGTCCGGCCAGGCCGATCCCGGTCGGCTTGTCGAGCGGGCCGATGTGCATGAACGGCGGCGCGACCGGGGCCTCGGGCACCTGCCCGCGCATGGCCGCGACCAGAATGGCGCGGTAATCGGCCATTGCGAGCGGACCGGGAGGGAGCATCCCCGGCCGGCTGGAGACCAGGATGGTGCCGTTCTGGCGGGTGTTGATCACGTGGCCGTGGCCGAGGAAACCGTCCTCGAACAGGTCCTCGCCGTGATCGCCCGTGACCAGCAGGATCGTGTTGTCCCACACGCCGCGCGCCTTGAGCCGGTCGATGACCGCGCCCAGCCAGGCGTCGGCTTCGGCGACCGCATTCCAGTAGGTCAGCTGCACGTCCGCCGCCCGGTCGGCGCGCAGCTCGCGGCGCTCCAGCGGGTCCTGGGTGAAGCGCAGCGGCACGGCGTCGTGATGGTAGGGAAAGTGCGCCGACTGGAAGTTGAAGTAGAGGAAGTGCGGCTCTTCCCAGGCCTCGGCCCCGAGGGTCCGGTCGAAGGCGTCGAGCAGGTGCTTCTCGGGCACCAGCAGCGATCCCTTGGCGGCGAAGCTGAAGGCGCGCTTGTCCTGCAGCGTCAGGGCATCGACGTGGACATCGGCCGAGGCGCGCATCCCGACGGTGGCGGAGATGTCGCCGAAGTCTTCCGGCTGCCCGGAATAGACCCCGATGCGATAGCCGCTCGCGGCGAAGTCGCGGAACAGCGAAGGGTCGCCGGCGCGCGGCGCGAGCTGGCCGGAGAAGATCGACTTGAGCGATTCGGTGGTGAAGCCGACGTGGCTGAAGGCCGGGGCCACCGCGCTGCCGCCCGCCGCCAGAGCTTCCAGGTTGGGTGCGACCGGCCTGCCGTCGATGCGCTTGCCGAGCACGTCGTAGCGCACCGATTCGAGCACCACCACGACCACGTGCGGCCGGCGTCCGGTGAAGACCTGCGCCGGCAGGGGGTCATCGAGCGGGACCAGCGCCAGGTCGCCGCCGTACCCGTCCTCGTCCACCCCGTTGCCCGGAACGTCGAGCGCAAGCGGATGGCGCGCGGGATCGAGCGGGGCGCTGTCATACTGGATCGCGGTGAGGCCGTAGCCGTCGCCGTCGACATCACTCAGCAGGCTCAGCGCGCGCGTCATGGTCTGCCAGCCCAGTGTGCGGTTGAGGCCGAAAGCCGCGTCCGAGCCGCCGCGCGGGACGACGAAGGCCAGAACCAGGAACAGCGCGACGACCGCCAGAACCGCGGCTCTGCCCGGGCCTGAGGCGGCCGGTGCGGCTGCGGGCAGGAAGCGTGTCAGAACCTTCCACAGCAGCCATGCCGCGAGCGAGGCACCGGCCAGCGCGAGAGCGGCGATGCCGATCTCGCTCAGCCCGAACTTGATCGCGTCGACCAGGCTGCCGCCCCCCAGCTGCTTGATCAGAGTAAACCCGACCGCGTCGCTGAAGTAGGAATGGAGCTGGTACTGCGCGGCGAGCAGGCCGCAGAACAGGCCGCCGTTGACCAGCGCGAACAGGTAGACCGCCATCCATCCGGGCCGGGCCCGGGCGAGGCGGCAGGCGAGCGCCCAGCCGGCCAGCGCGAGCAGGGCCTGAACGCTGGCGTAGCCGGCGAAGAACAGCGCCAGTTCGCCGGCGCTGTCGACCGTGCGCGACTGGCCGAAGCCGCCGGTGAACAGCCCGAACTTGCGGTTCGCCAGCGCCAGCTCCACCAGCGAGACAATGACCATCAGGGCGGCAGGGGCCCAGACGATCAGCCGCGCCAGATGCGACGACGCAGGCGCACGGCCGTGGGCGGGCGGATCGGCAGGCGCGAGCGTGGCCATCGGCGGTCCTCGAGAAAGGGCGAACGGCCCTGCCTAGATCATGCCGCCTAGCATTCGGTTAACCCTGCGGGGGTGCTGCCTCGCCGTGCATGGCCTCGAGCACCTCCTCGAGCCGGGCGGGATCGCCGATCGCCAGCACTTCTCCGGTGCTGTCCGCATGAAGCGGCTCGCCGTTCCAGTCGCACATCATGCCGCCGGCGCCCTCCACCACCGGCACGAGCGCTGCGAAATCGTGCAGCTTGAGCCCGGCCTCGCACACCAGGTCGACATGGCCGGAGGCGAGCAGCCCGTAGTTGTAGCAGTCGCCGCCCCAAATGATCTTGCGCTCGGCGACCGCCTTGGCCAGCGCCATGAACCGGTCGATCTCGGCCCCGCTGAACAGGTTCGGGGAGGTGGTGGCAAGCACCGCGTCGGCCAGTTCGCGCCGCGCGGCGGTTCTGGCGGCAGAGCCGTTGAACTGCGTGGCCTGCCCGATCACGCCGACCCAGCGTTCGCGCAGGACCGGCTGGTCGATCACGCCGAGCACCGGCCACCCGTCCTCGACCAGCGCGATCAGGGTGCCGAAGATCGGCCGCCCGGCGATGAAGCTGGTGGTGCCGTCGATCGGATCGAGCACCCAGCGGCGGCCGGCCTGCTCATTGCTGAGGCCGTATTCCTCCCCCAGGATGCCATCGTCCGGGCTTTCCGCCTCGATCAGCGCGCGCATGGCGGCCTCGGCCGCCCGGTCCGCCTCGGTCACGAACGACCGGTCGGCCTTCCTCTCCTCGCTCCACTGCCCCCGGAACAGCGGGCGGATTGCCGCCCCGGCCGCATCGGCGAGGCGGTTGGCGAGCGCGATGTCGGTGCTGCGGGGCATGGTGCAGCCCTGGATGGGCCGCTCCGGCGCGTCAAGCCATTGCAATGGTGCGGCGCAGTGGTATCGGGCGGGCAGAAGGCACAACCAGTGAACATCCAGCATCCGAGCATCCTGAACCCGCGCGGCGGCCCCTATCTCGAACGCACGCGCGATGGGCAACTGCTCACGATCAACCGCCAGGCCCGCGCTGACCTGCGCCCGTGGCTGGCGCACGTCTACGGCGTGCGGGTCGATGCGCCCGACGACCAGCTGATCTCGTGCGGGCTGTTCGCCGACGGGGCGGTGCTGCGGGTCGTGCTGTGGGGCGATCACCACATCGAAGCCCGCGACGGCCCCATGTTCTGCGGGCGCGGCGCGCTCTACTTCGGGCCGCACAGCCACCGCCTGCCGGTCTCCGCCCGCGGGCCGTTCGCCTCGGTCGGGCTGGCGCTGCGGCCGGGCGCGGCCGAGGCGCTGGGCGGGGTGCCGACGTCGCAGGTGATCGACCGCGTCGTGCCCTACAGCAGGCTGGGCTTCGATGAGGAAGCCCTGATGGCGAACTTCGACCCGGAAGCAGGCGTGGGCGAGTGGATGAACGTGCTCGAGGACTGCTTCGCCAGCTGGGTCGAGCGGTCGGGCGGCAGGCTGCCGGACCCCCTCGCCCAGGCCTTCAACCGTCTGGCCTTCGTCAACCCCGCCCGCCCGGTCGCCGATTGCGCGGCCGAGCTGGGGGTCGACCTGCGCACGCTGGAGCGGCGGGTGAAGCGGGCCTTCGGCCTCTCGCCGAAGAAGGTGCTGCGCCGCGCCCGGGCGCTGGACATGGCGGCGCACCTGCGCGGAGTAGCCGACCAGAACGAAGCGGAGGAGCTGGCCCTGCGCTATTTCGACCAGTCGCACCTCAACCGCGAGTTCACCGAGCTGTTCGGGATGACGCCGGTCCAGTTCGTCCGCACCCCGCAGCCGCTGCTCACCACCACGCTGGAGGCGCGCCAGGCGCGCCGGCTGGAGGCGCTGGAACGCCTGCCTGAAGGGGCGCGGCGGCCGTGGCAGTAAGCCGCCCGCCGCTCAGTCGAACAGCGAGCTGACCGAGCTTTCGTCGGCGATCCGGCGGATCGCCTCGCCGATCAGCGGGGCCACGGTCAGGATGCGGATCTTGTCGCTGTCCTGCGCCGCGTCGGTCGCGCGGATGGTGTCGGTGATGACCAGCTCGGTCAGCTTCGATCCGTTGACCCGCGCCACCGCCCCGCCCGACAGCACCCCGTGAGTGATGTAGGCCGCGACCGAGCTGGCGCCGGCATCGAGCAGCGCCTCGGCCGCGTTGACCAGCGTGCCGCCCGAATCGACGATGTCGTCGATCAGGATGCAGTGCCGGCCCCTGACCTCGCCGATGATGTTCATCACCTCGCTCTCGCCCGGCCGGTCGCGGCGCTTGTCGACGATGGCGAGCGGCGCGTTGTCGAGCCGCTTGGCCAGCGCCCGGGCGCGCACCACGCCGCCGACGTCGGGGCTGACCACCATCAGCTCGCGTTCGCCGTAACGGGCCTGGATATCGGCCGCCATGACCGGCGCGGCGTAGAGGTTGTCGGTCGGGATATCGAAGAAGCCCTGGATCTGCCCGGCATGGAGATCCACCGCCAGCACCCGGTCGGCTCCGGCCTCGGTGATGAGGTTGGCGACCAGCTTGGCCGAGATCGGCGTGCGCGGGCCGGGCTTGCGGTCCTGCCGGGCGTAGCCGAAGTAGGGCACCACCGCCGTGATCCGCTTGGCCGAGGCGCGGCGCAGCGCATCGACGCAGATCAGCAGCTCCATCAGGTTGTCGTTCGCCGGGAAGTTGGTCGGCTGGATCACGAACACGTCCTCGCCGCGCACGTTCTCGTGGATCTCGACGAACACTTCCTCGTCGGCGAAGCGGCGCACGCTGGCATCGGTCAGCGGCAGCTCGAGATAGGCGGCAATCGCCCGCGCGAGCGGCAGGTTCGAATTGCCTGACACGATCTTCATGGTGCGCGAATCCCCGAACGCCAATGGTCCGCCCCGCCTAGCGCCGCGTCATGGAATTGCAACGCGCGAGCGACGGTTGTCGACGGCTCGGCGCGCGGGAGAAGGGGGATGTCGCATCCAGCGCCGGTTCCCCTCGCAAACAGGCGCGGGAGCGGGGGCACACGGCCGTCTGGCCGGTAAGCGCTAATAATGAGATTGATTCGCATCATCAGGGGAGATAGTGGTACTTAAGATCGATTCTCAAAAAAGGGGCATACATGACCGCGCGCCTACCCTGCATCCGGCTCCTCCTGCTGTCGGCTGCTGCCATTCCTGCGCCGCTTTGCGCGCAAGCCGCACCCGGCGAGGCTGATCCGGACCGGGCCGAACGCGGTGCCGAAGGGGAGGCGCGCGAAGACATCGTCGTCACCGGCCGGGCCCAGAAGCTCTACCGGGTGGAGACAACCGCCGCGACCAAGCTGCCGACCGAACCGCTGCTGTCGAGCCAGAATGTCACCGTCATCACCAGCGAGCTGATCCAGGATCAGGGCGCGCGCGATGCGCAGGACATCTACCGCAACATCTCCGGGGTGAGCTTCTTCAGCTATGCCGGCGTCACCGCGCGGGGGTTCCGCCAGGAGGAGATCTTCTTCGATGGCCTGCGCGGCGATCCCTATGCAGGCTTTTCCGTGCCGCAGCTGTTCAACCTGGACCGGGTCGAGTTCCTCAAAGGTCCGGCGGGGATGCTCTACGGCCCCGGCGCTCCGGGCGGGCTGTTCAACTATGTCACCAAGAAGCCCGAGAACACGCCTCTTACCGCTGACGTGCGCGCAATCGTCGGCAATGCCGGGCGGCTGGGCGGTTCCGCGGAGATAAACTCCACGCTCGGCGGCGACTTCGCGGCCCGCGGCGGGCTGTTCTACGAGGATCGCGGGCTGTTCCGCTTCAACGCCTCCTCGCGCACCTTCATCGCCGATGGCGGCGTGTCGTGGAGCCCCGGCCCGGTCAAGCTGATCCTTCAGGCGACCCGCTACGATCAGGAGCTCGATGCCAACCGGCTGCGCGGTGTACCGACCGACATGGATGGCAACTTCCTTGCCGACCGGCGCTGGAACCACAACGAGCCGGGCGACTTCCTCAACCTGCAATCGGACGTGCTGCAAGGCCGGATCGAGGCGGAGCCGCTGCCCGGCGTCACCTTCGATGCCACCCTGCGGTACAACAACGCGGTCGAGGAACAGCAGTATCACGAACCGCGCGGGCTGTTCGATTCCGACGGCGACGGGGTGCGGGACGCATCGGTGCGCGAGTTCCGCGACCAGCGGCGCGAACAGGACAACTGGTCGTTCGGCACCAATCTGGTCTGGGCAACCGATATCGGCGGGCTGGGCAACCGGATGCTCGTAGGCGGCGACTACTTCGATGGCCGGCTCGATTTCGACAGCCGCCTGGTGAGGGGCCGGGCGACGCCGACGCCCGGGCTCCCCGCCCCGCTCGGCCTGCTGAACCCGGTCTACGGCGCGTCCGATCCGGGAACCTACAATCTTCCCGCATTCGAGAACCGTCTGACCGAAGGTTATCGCTGGGGCGTCTACTGGCTCGACGAGCTGACCATCGGCCGGCTGGTCCTGACCGGCGGCGTGCGCTTCGACCGGTTCAGCGACACGATCACCGGCGGTGCATTCGGCATCGTTCAGCAGGACAGCTTCTCGGACGAGGACGTGACATGGCGCGCGGGCGCGGTCTATCGCCTGACGGACGAGATTTCGGCGTTCGGCCAGTATTCCACCAGCTTCGAGCCGCAGGACATCGGCGCGCAGGACCCGCGCGCGGGCGGCCCGTTCAGCCCGACCACCAGCGACATGGTCGAGGGCGGGCTCAAGACCGCGCTGATGAACGGACGCATCCAGTCCTCGCTCAGCGCCTACCAGATCCGTCGCCGCAACATCCTGCAGGCCGATCCGCTGGGCGATCCGGGCAATGACGGTCTCGACGACTTCGTGGCCTTCGGCGAAGTCACATCGAAGGGGATCGAGTTCGACCTCGCCGCCGACATCACCCCGGACTGGGTGCTGACGCTGGCCTATGCCTACAACGACACCCGGATCACCGGCGACAACGGGACCGGCGGTTTCAGCAACAGCGTGGGCGACCGCTTCGCCAATGCCCCCGAACATCAGTTCGGCTTCTGGACCCGCTACCAGATCCCCGGGATCGGCCTCGCCGCGGCCTTCGGCGGCGATTACGTGTCGGAGCAGGTCAGCCTGTCGGGCCAGCGGGTGCGGCCGTTCATGGTCTTCGATGCCTCGCTGATCTACGAGGCCGGACCCATCCGCGCCCTGTTGCGGGTCGATAACCTGTTCGACAAGACCTATGCCGTGTCGGGCTTCATCGAACGCACCGGCCATTTCCCCGGCGAACCGCGATCGGTGTTCGCGGAAGTGGGCTACCGCTTCTGATGGACATGGCGCGCGATCGTGCTGCGCCCACAGGTGTCGGTCGGGCGAGCAGGCCCAAGGCGTCGCGTATCTGGTGGACGGTGCATCAATGGGCGGGCCTGAAGCTCAGCCTGTTCATGGCCTTCATCATGCTGACCGGCACGCTGGCGGTGGTCAGTCACGAGATCGACTGGCTGCTGCAACCCAGCCTCAGGGTGGCTCCGGCCAGCGCTGAGGGGCCGGTGCAATGGGCCAGGATCGCGCACAACGCCGCGGATCATCCGGGCGTGGCCGAGGTCTGGTCGCTGGAGGCACCGACCGCCTCCGCCTTCGCAGTCAAGGTGACGGTGGCGGACGCGGGCGGCGACCTGTTCTATCTCCACGCCCACCCCGCGACCGGCGCCATCCAGGGCGAAGGGCCATGGGTCGGTGCCCAGCGGGTGCTGCGCAACATGCACCGCCACCTCAACCTGCCGACCGCGATCGGCGTCCCGATCGTTGCCTTCCTCGGCATTCTGCTGCTGGTCAGCCTCGTCACCTCGCTGGTGGTCTACAAGAAGTGGTGGCGCGGCTTCACCAAGCCGCTGCGCGCCCGCGACGCCCGGACCTGGTGGGGGGACTTCCACCGGCTTGCCGGGGTCTGGTCGCTGTGGTTCGTGGCGCTGATCGCGCTTACCAGCGTGTGGTACTTCGCCGAAAGCCTCGGCCTGGATGCACCGCCGCCTCCTGAAGTCGAAGCCGCCGCAGAGGCCAGGCCGCAGGCGCGGGGACTCGAACCGGCCTTCGGCGCGGCGCTGGCTGCCTACCCGGGGCTCGAGGTGCGCCGGGTGCTGCTGCCCGGAAAGCTGAGCCCGGTGCTGCAGCTCCATGGCGACTACGAGGCTGTTCTCGTGCGCCCCCGCGCCAATGCAGTGTGGGTCGATCCGGCAACATCGAGGGTGCTGCTGACCACCGACGGGCGCGACATGACCGTTCACCAGAGGATCGGCGAAATGGCCGATCCGCTGCATTTCGGCGACTTCGGCGGTTACTGGACCAAGATCGTGTGGTTCCTGTTCGGCCTGCTGCTGACCGGTCTGTCGCTTTCGGGCGCTGCGATCTATTCGCTGCGCATCGCCCGCGAACGCGGCGGCGAAGCGCGGCTTGCGCAGGCCTTCGCCGGGATGTGGCGCGATCTGCCCCGCTGGCGGTGGCTCTCGGCGACGCTGATCCTGGTCGGGTTTGCGCTGCTGCCCGCCTTGATCTGGCAACTCGCCTAGCGGCTCGCGCGGCATCGACCGCAGCCTGCGGCCTCTCCGGGCAACGGATCGCAGCAAGCGCCCCCGCCAGCGCCGTGATTGACCGGCCTTTACAAGCGGAAACGGCTCTTGCAGGATGACATGGGAGGACAGCCGATGAAACGGGTAGCACTATCACTTGCTGTCCTTTTGGTCATCCCCGGCGCAGCCGCCGACGAGATCGCGCAGACGCCCGAGGGAGCACAGCTGTTCCTTGCGACCCTCGTCCGGCAATACGAGATAGGGGTGGTCACAACCTACAGTTGGCCGTCGGCGCATCTGGCGTACTCGCTGACGTCCGCAGATGAGGATGGCAGATGCCGGACGCGCTTCGAGGGCGGTCCTGCCGCCTATGTAGACGGCATCGGCACCGACAGGCCGAACCAGGTATCCCGGGACTCGCCGCGGTGGTCAGAAGAAAGGTATCGGCGCTACCTCGCGTCCGGGCGAACTGCAGAGCCTCCCTTCGAGATCGACTGGACGCGGGTTCTGCCCGTGGAGCTTGTGGACAACAGCGCGCCGGGCAAGCTTGGCTCCGACCAAAGGTTGCGTCGTGTCCTGGTCAGCGAAGGAAGCAGGAGGCATTCGCTTGTGTTCCTGTTCCCGGACGAGGCTATCGCCAGGCGCGCCCAGTATGCGATGCAGTTCCTCACGGAGGCGTGCGATCAGTCGGCAGAAACGGGGTTCTGATGCGGATACAGATTGCGATCCTGATGTCGGTGATCGGAGCGGCGCCATCGCTGGCGCAGCCGGACACGACGCCGCTCGTCGATCACTCCTTCCAATCGACGGAACTTGCTCAGTGGGGCATTCTGTTCGAGCTCGTGGGCCGCGATTTCGTCTTTGGCGAACAGCTCGTTACATTCCGCTGGGTTGAAAACCCCGGCTATGTCGAGCTGGTGTTCTGGGGCTTAGGGGGCAGGACGACCCAACGGTTGCAGCGCGACCCGTCCGAAGGCGTTATCCAGCTGCTAAACGTCGGGGCCTTGGGTACTTCCTCGATGGGACGACTGAGGGCAGCTGCCGACGGATCGCTTTCCTTTGCCGGTCGAGGCGTCAGTTCAAGGCCCTGGCTGGAAGGTGGTCTGGCGGGCGGTGTGATGATGAACGGTACGCCGCTTGTGCTGGTCGCGAGTGGAAGCCCCCAGGCGGCAAAGGTCCAGCGCCTCATCGCCGAGGGCAAGCTAAGCGAGGGTGTTCCGTTGTCGAGGCCGGCCTACGGCGACGGCTATGACACTCCCGTGACCACCTCGGACGGTACAGATCAGATCGCGTTGACCCAGTTCGAAGCAGAACCGGAACCGGAGATCGAGCTCGACCCCGAGAGCGGGTCGGTCAAACAGACACCGGCGGGTGCCATTCGATTTCTCGACACGCTCGCGCAGCAGGGCAGCCTGACGCTGCTGCACCACTACCAGGCATGGCCGAGCTTCACCTTCACCTCCAGGCTTGAAGGCGTCCGCCGGGGATCCGATTGCCAGGCCCTGTTGTCGGGCCGGCCAGAACAGATTTCCCTGCCTCGCGGCGGAACCTACTCTGCAGGTACGCCAGAGTTCGACTCCGCACTCCGGCAGATTGCCGGGATCTATCGGCACCAGCCGCTTCCATGGGTTGTCGACTGGTCGCGGGTGTCGTCGGTCACGTTCGGTGGCTATTCTGCAAAGCATGGCTATGATCAGCAGACCGTCCTCGTGACGGGCGCGCGTCCGATCGAACTCCGGCTTCCGGACCAGGCTCTCGCCAAGCGGGTGCACTATGCGATCACCTTCCTCAAGGAAGCGTGCGACAGAACGGCGAACACGGGGTTCTGATGCGCGCGCTGATCCCCATCGCGGCGCTTGCTGCGGCAACCGTCTCGGCGCAGGAGGTGCAGCAAACGCCCGAAGGTGCGCAGCGGTTTCTTTCGCTGGTCGCAGAAAGCTTCCCGATGGAAGTGGAAGAACCGCACCGAGGGATGGGCTTCATCCACTATCAACTCGTTTCCATCGAACAGGGTAGCGATGTTTGCACAAGCCTGGTGGGGGCCAGACCCACCTGGTTTACAGGCTCAGGGAAGACGGTTTCGGAAGGGGATTTGAATCGCCTGCCGGACATTCGGCGCAAGTATGGCTTCTCTGCGCCACCCTTCACGATAGATTGGTCGGCCACTCGGATTGGCGAGGCAGCTGATTGGCAGACCGGCAAACCCTACCTGGTCCTGACTTCGCCCGATCTGACGCTTCACCTCCTCCCGCAGCGTCCGGATCCAGCGCTTCAGAAGCGATTGGTCTACGCCATGGAATTTCTCAAGGCGACTTGTGACAGAACAGCGGAGACAGGTTTCTGATGCGCTGGCTCCACCATGCATTGCGCGTCGCGGTCGTCGCAGGACTCTGCGTCGGCGGGCTCGGCTTCGAGCCGCGACAAGACCCACAGCGCAGCACTTCATACCCGGTGATCGGTCCGGCATCGCTTGCTGCCCAGGTCTCCTTCTGCTCGACGGCCAATTGTTCCTGCGGCAACGCGGCGGAGAGACAAAGATGTCGTGATGAGCAGAAGGCGAACTTCGAGGCGAACAACCCGCCGCGCGGCCCAGTCACCGGTGTCTGTTACGCATGGCGGTACCGCTGGGAGCGCGATCCGGCGACAGGGCAGCAAGTACAGCGCACCTCGACGCAGATATTCACCCGCGTCCGGTTCAACGAGACAGAAGTGCTGGCGCTTGACTACCACGGGCGCAATGCCGGGTTCAGGCATTCTGTTGAGTCCGCCTGGAGAGAGTTCGTTCGAACCCAGGCTCCGGAAACCGACGGGTGGGCCTGGGTCTCGCACTGTGTTGTCTTGGACAAGCCCCTGCAACGTGAAGATGAGGCATGGCGAAAAGCCCAGGAGCAGATGAGCTTCCAGCGTGTCTTCATGCCCACCTATGGCATCGCAGACACCCCGGAAGAACGCGCGCTCGAGGCCAAACTGACTGCCGAGCGCAAGGCAAGGGAGGCCGAGATCGCGCGGCAGGAGGAGCTCAAGCGACGAGAAGCCGCCGCTCGCGCAGCTGAGGCCGAGCGCCAGCGGCTCGCCGCTGAAGCGGCGCGCAAGGCAGAGCTCGCGCGTATCGAAGCGCAACGGCAGAAGAAGGTCGATGCGATTGCCAAGGAGATCGGCCCCGGCAAGCGCGACGCGGCTGAGCGGTTGCAGAAGATGAACGAAGAGCTGGCGGCGCTGCGACCCAAGCCGAGGGTGGTGCCGAAGAAGAACGACCCATCGCGGCAATGTACCCGGCCGGCCTACACCACGAAATGGAGCACTGGACCGGGCCTGACCGAACTCAAGGATGCGCGCGCCGAGTATGCGACCCTCGCGGCGAAGGCCTGTCAAGGTCGTGGTGGCAATGTCGGCCCGATCCAGTGCGGCAACGTCGTGACGGTGTTTGGAACGCCCTTCACAAGCTGCCAGGCAACGATCAGCTGTGCGGCATACACGGACTCCGATTGCGGAGCGAAGGTTTCCCCGCAGTAAGCATGACTTGTAGAGCTGTCTGAACGGCGGGGTGAAGGAAAGACAGCTGTCTTTGCTGGGCCGTCGGTCGCTGCCTGTCGGACACCGGCCCACACGCAGCCGATCAAGCTTCGCTACCGGAGCGTCCGCGGTGGGGGAGCCAAAGGCGGAATGCCGCGCCATGCTCGCCGAGCCCCGCACCACTTTCCTACAGGTGGCAGGCTGTGCCACCACACGGCCATGCTCCCGCAAACCTCCCCTCGCTCGAACGCCTGCCCCGCGCCGGTTTTTCGTGCGCGGTGCAGGCGGCCGGGTGGCTGCGGCTTTTTCACTTCAGGACAGTGTAACATCTGTCACTCTGTTCAGCCCGCGCGCTGCGAGGATGAACGAGAGCCGGGCCGGACCGCTCTACCCGATCCGGTGTTCGCCCCTGATCCAGCGCACGGTGCCGCTGCTGGCGCGCATGACCACGCTTTCGGTGGTCATCTTGCCCCCGCGCAGGCGCTTCACCCCGTCGAGCAGCGAGCCGGACGTGACCCCGGTGGCGGCGAAGATGCAGTCGCCCCGGGCGAGGTCCTCCAGCTTGTAGATCCGGTCGAACTCGGTGATGCCGAGGCGGCGCGCGCGGGCCTTCTCGTCCTCGTTGCGGAACACCAGCCGGCCGTTGAACTGCCCCCCCACGCAGCGCAGCGCGGCGGCCGCGAGCACGCCTTCGGGCGCACCGCCCTGGCCCATGTACAGGTCGATGGTGGTGTCGGGATCGGTCGTGGCGATCACCCCGGCCACGTCGCCGTCGCCGATCAGCACCACGCCGCAGCCGAGCGCGCGCAGTTCGGCGATGATCGCGGCATGACGCGGCCGGTCGAGCACGCACACGATGATGTCCGCCGGGTCGACGCCCTTGGCCGCGGCGACCGACCGGACGTTCTCGCTCACGCTCTTCTCGAGGCTGATGATCCCCTCGGGATAGCCGGGGCCGACGGCGATCTTGTCCATGTAGGTGTCGGGCGCGTTGAGCAGGCAGCCTTCCTCGGCCGCCGCCAGCACCGCCAGCGCGTTGGGCCCGGCCTTGGCGGTGATGGTGGTGCCTTCGAGCGGGTCCAGCGCGATGTCGATCTTCGGCCCCTTGCCCGGCGCACCGCCGACCTTCTCGCCGATGTAGAGCATCGGCGCCTCGTCGCGCTCGCCTTCGCCGATCACCACCGTCCCGTCCATGTAGAGCTCGTCGAATGCCTTGCGCATCGCCTCGACCGCTGCGGCGTCCGCCGCCTTCTCGTCGCCGCGCCCGATCAGCTGCGAGGCGGCGATCGCCGCTGCTTCGGTCACGCGGACCATCTCCAGCACCAGCACACGGTCGAGAACGGAGGATTTGGTCGGTTTGTTCATGACGGATTCAGCCCTTCTGGTCAGCTTGGGCGGCGGTTAGACGGGGAGCGCGCGCTTGTCGAGAAATGTGCTGCGGGCGGCGCTGTTGCCGGGGCTGGTGCTGAGCGCTGCGCTGGCCGGCACGCCTGCCCAGGCCCAGGACGTGCCGCGCGCGGAACAGGCGCTGGACGCAGCGCAGCGCGCCTTCGGGCCGCCGGCACCGGAGCCCGAGTGTCCTCGGGGGGCCAGCGGCGAGATCGTCGTCTGCGCCCGGGAGCAGGAGCAGTCGCAGTTCCGGGTGCGCTCCGATGGCGAGGCCGAGAACGACTACGCGCGCGAGACCATGTTCGCCGGCGATCCCCAGGCCCCGGACGTGGCGGGGCCCGGCATCTTTCGCGGGCCGCCCACGGTCGGCGGGCTGTGCATCCCCGGCCTTCAGCCATGCCCGCGCCCGCCCGCGATCACGGTCGATTTCGCTGCCCTGCCCGAAGCCCCGCCGGGCAGCGATGCCGACCGGATCGCGCGCGGGCTGCCGCCGCTGGGCAACGATCTGGGCGATGCGCCGCCGCCGCAGGGCGAACCTGCGGCCGCGCCCGACTAGGCGAGGATCTGCATCGCGAAAGGGCGGTCGGTGAAGCTGGCGGAGCCGGCCAGCAGCTCCAGCGCCCGGCGCACGTTGCGCTCCGGCCCTTCGTGCGCGACCATCGCCACCAGCACCTCGCCACCTTCCTGCGGACGGCCTTCCTGGATGAGGCTCTCGATCGAGACACCCGCATCGCGCATCGCGGCGGTCATTTCGGCCAGAACACCTGGCCGGTCGGCGACCATGAAGCGCAGGTAGGTACGCCCGGTGCGCTCGCCCCCCTCGGCCGGCTCCAGCGGCGAGAGGTCCGCCACCGGGACCGAGAACGCCGGTGCGGCCTCTCCCCGGGCGATGTCGATCAGATCGGCCACCACGGCGCTTGCAGTCGGCCCGCCGCCGGCCCCGGGGCCCTGGAACAGCAGGCGGCCGGAGAAATTGCCCTCGGCCACCACCGCGTTGGTCGCGCCGGTGACATGGGCGAGCGGATGCCCCCTCGGCACCAGGCAGGGCCGCACGCGCTGCAGCAGGCGCGTGGTGCCGCCCTCGCCGCCATCGCAATCGGCCATGCCGATCAGCCGGACGACGTAGCCGAGCCGGCTGGCCTGGGCGATGTCGGCGGCGCGCACCCGCGCGATCCCCTCGCACTCCACCGCCGCAAAATCGAGCCGGGTGCCGAACGCGATCGCGGCGAGGATCGCGAGCTTGTGCGCGGCGTCGGTCCCCTCGACATCGAACGTGGGGTCGGCCTCGGCATAGCCCAGCCGCTGCGCCTCGGCGAGGGTCTCGCCGAAGTCCGCCCCGCTCGCCTCCATGGTGGAAAGGATGTAGTTCGAGGTGCCGTTGAGCACGCCGTAGACCCGTTCGATGGCATTCGCCGCCGTGCCTTCGCGCAGGCCCTTGATGACCGGGATGCCGCCGGCCACGGCCGCCTCGAACTTGAGGGCCACGCCGGCTGCCTCGGCTGCCTCGGCCAGTTCGAGGCCGTGGTGCGCGATCATCGCCTTGTTGGCGGTAACGACGCCCTTGCCCGCCGCGATCGCCGCGCGGGCGAGGGCCAGCGCCGGCCCGTCCTCGCCGCCGACCAGTTCGACGACGACGTCGACGTCGCTCCGCGCTGGGAAGGCGGCCATGTCGTCGATCCAGGGATAGCCCGACAGGTCCACCCCGCGCGCCCGGCTGCGGCTGCGCGCGCTGACGGCCGCCACCGTGATCGGGCGACCGGCGCGGGCAGCGATGATGTCGGCATTGGTCTCAAGCAGCCGGATCACCCCGGCTCCCACCGTGCCGAGCCCGGCCAGCGCGATCCGCAGCGGTTCAGCCATGCGCGCGAACGGCCGCGGCGAAGGGGGCGGGAGGGGCGGCGGGGTCCATGGTCATGGCTTGGCCCTAGACCGCCCCTGCGGGCCATGGGAACAGTTTTGTCTTGACCCCGCGCTAGCTGCGGTTGCGCGGGCAAGGGCCCAGTTCGGCCAGGACAAAGCGGTAGTCGGTCTCCGCCCGGGTGCGCCCTGCTGCATCGGTCGAGATGTTGGCCCCGCGCGGCAGACTGGCAGGCAGGAAGCAGGCGAGCCGGTACCACTCGAGCGTGTCGGGCAGCGGCGGGCTTGCCGCCTGATCGACGATCTCGCTCCAGGCGACGCCCCAGGCGGCGGGCATACCCGGGCGGCGCACCACGGTGATCGAAACCGGCTTGCGCTCTGCCGTCTCGAGGAAGAACTGGGTCTCCGATTCGCCGGCGAGGTTGCCGGCAATCGACAGCGCCTCGCGCACGCCGGTGATCGCGGGCGGCGCATCGGGGCTGGCGAGATCGGCGAGAATGCGGGGCAGGCGCGCCCCCAGGTCCGCTGACCAGTCGATCTGGGCGTCCGGCCGGACCAGCGCGATTTCGCCCGGCCGCCCGGGGGCGGGCCGGGTGAACAGCACGACTTCGCGTTTCTTCAGTCGCGGCGGCCTGCCGTCCGCCTCGCGCGGCAGGTCGACCAGATAGCGCAGCGATTCGCCCACCGCCCGCGGACCCTTGAGCAGGGCCAGCGTGTCGGCCTCGATGTAGAGCCGCACGTGACCCGGGGCGAGCCCCGGCGCGCGCTCGGGCTCGACTTCGGCCTGGCGGCGAATCCGGACGTGAATCGCGGCCTCGGCGGGCGCGGCGAGATCGGCCAGATCGGCATAGGTGGGTGCCGCCGAAGCGGCCTCGGCCCCGTCCTGCGCCGGTGCCGCTGCCGCGGTGCAGAGCGCCAGCGCGGCTGCCGCTCCCTTCATGTACTTACCTGTTTTCATTCACGCTTGTCCATCTCGGGGAAGGGGGTGGCGAGGCCCGCAGCTGCGCGTGCCCGGCGGCCGATCTAGCGCCTTGGGGGGTGAATTGCCACTGAACCGAAAATGCGTTTGCGCGCCCCCAGCAACGAAGCTAAAGCGGCGCGACGCTTGGGGAACACGAAAAATTAACATTCCAGGCTGGTCGGCGGGTCCGCAGCAGGCCTCCGGCTCCGGGTCCTCGTCTGCGGAGACTCAACAGGGTGGACAGCTGACTGTTCTTCTTGGCAGCCGCCTCGGGGCTTGCCAGAAGTGACGTTTCGCCGGATACCATCCGGCACCTGATGATGGAGTGATGCAACTGAATGGCTTACGCTGACCAGGAGATGAGCGGCAACAAGATTGTCGCGATCATCATTGTGGCGCTGATCCATGTGGCCCTCGGCTATGTCCTGATCACCGGTCTCGCGTACGAGGCGGTGCAGAAGGTGGTCGAGCGGGTGACCACCGTGGACATCGAGGAGCCGCCGCCGCCGGAGGAGGAGGTTCCGCCTCCGCCGGAGCAGGTGCCGGACACCGCCCCTCCGCCGATCGTGGCCCCGCCGCCGCCGATCAACATCGCCCCCGCCCCGCCGACGGTGCGGACC